>MDTA01074294.1_pt1 | contig 16464 bp, 18 predicted proteins | sample 811151 | NCBI WGS metagenome assembly MDTA01 (sample SAMN05326648, study PRJNA326480) | marine metagenome | isolation source: seawater | place: Indian Ocean: South | collected 2010 | reverse complement strand
TTAGTCAAAGAATTAACTATTGAAGATGTAAAATTAAGAAGTATTGTGTCTAGTATTAACTAAATGTCTAAAATTGATAAAAAGAAATTACCTAGTCGTCATACTTCTTTAGGGCCTGATAGAGCGCCCCACAGATCCTTCTATTATGCAATGGGAGAAACTGAACAGGATGTAGCAAAACCTTTTGTGGGAGTTGTGTCAACATGGAATGAAGCTGCTCCTTGTAACACTGCACTAATGAGACAAGCTCAGTCAGTTAAGAAGGGCGTTAAACAATCAGGAGGAACACCTAGAGAATTTTGTACTATTACCGTTACTGACGGTATCGCAATGGGTCATGAAGGAATGAAATCATCTTTGATCTCCAGGGAAGTTATTGCTGACTCAGCAGAGTTAACCGTTAGGGGACATTGTTATGATGCTTTAGTTGGCATTGCTGGTTGCGATAAATCTTTACCAGGACTAATGATGTCAATGTTGAGACTAAATGTTCCAAGTGTTTTTATTTATGGTGGCTCAATATTACCAGGAAAATTTAAGGGTAAAGATGTAACTGTTGTAGATGTGTTTGAAGCTGTTGGGAAACACTCTTCAGGGAATATGTCTTCTGAGGAATTAAGAGAATTAGAATTAGTGGCATGTCCTAGTGCAGGCGCTTGTGGAGGTCAATTTACTGCAAATACTATGGCATGTGTTTCTGAAGCAATAGGTTTAGCTTTGCCTTATTCAGCAGGCACTCCTGCTCCTTACGAGGAAAGAGACAAGTATGCCTATGAGAGTGGTCAAACAGTTATGACTTTATTGGAAAAAAGAATTAAACCAAGAGATATTGTTACAAAAAAATCTTTGGAAAACGCTGCCACAATAGTTGCAGCAACAGGTGGCTCAACTAACGCGGCTCTTCATTTACCTGCTTTAGCAAATGAAATTGGAGTAAAATTTGATTTAATGGATGTTGCTAAAATATTTAAGAAAACACCATATCTTGCAGATTTAAAACCTGGTGGAAAATATGTTGCCAAAGATATGTGGGAAGCTGGAGGAGTACCAATGTTATTAAAAACTTTATATGATGGTGGTTTTATTCATGGAGAATGCATGACGGTGACTGGTAAAACCATGAAAGAAAATTTACATGATGTTAAATTTAATTCTAATCAAAAAGTTTTAAGGGAATACAACAATCCTCTATCTCCTGACGGGGGTGTTGTAGGTCTAAAAGGTAACTTAGCACCAGATGGAGCCATTGTTAAAATAGCTGGTCTAAAAAAATTACAATTTACAGGTAAAGCACGATGTTTTGACAATGAGGAATATGCAATGAAAGCTGTGCAAACTAAAAAATATAAAGACGGAGATGTAATCATAATTAGATATGAAGGACCAAGAGGTGGTCCAGGTATGCGTGAAATGTTGTCAACAACAGGGGCGATTTATGGGCAAGGGAAAGGTGAAAAAGTTGCTTTGATAACAGACGGAAGATTTTCCGGAGCAACACGAGGTTTTTGTGTTGGTCATGTTGGTCCTGAAGCTGCATTAGGAGGCCCAATTGCTTTATTAAAAAATGGAGACACTATAGATATAGATGCTAAGAAGGGGACTATAAATGTAAGGTTAACAAAAGCGCAATTATCGTCTAGAAGAAAAAAATGGAAGGCAAAAAAATCGTTATTTGGATCAGGAACATTATGGAAGTATGCTCAAACTGTAGGACCGGCTTACTTGGGAGCACCAACTCATCCTGGTAAGAAAAAAGAGGTTAAGGATTATTCTAAAATTTAATGAAAATTAAACCAGTTATTTTATGTGGCGGTGCTGGAACAAGATTATGGCCTGATCTTAAAAATCATCAAGCAAAACAATTTATAGATTTTGGCGGGTGGTCATTATTTGGAAAAACTTTAGAAAGAGTCAAAGACTCACTTTTCGATGATCCAGTAATTAGTACTAATTTGAAGTATCTAAAAGAAATTAAAAAAAACTTAAACAAACATAAGATCAAAAAATATAAGATTATTTTAGAACCTATAAAAAAAAACACAGGACCAGCTATTCTATCTTCAGCACTAATAAATGAAATTCCAGACAAACAACCTTTAATATTTTTATCTACAGACCATTTAATTGAAAAAGTAAATAAATTTAATAATGAGATTAAAAAAAACAAAAAATTTCTTACAGACCAGAATATTTTTATTTTTGGAATTAAACCAAAAACACCATCAGATCAATACGGATATTTTACAACAAGTCGAAAAAAAAAACTTAATAATGTCAATAAGTTTATTGAAAAACCAAACAAAACTAGAGCAAAGACAGTAATAAAAAAAGGAGGTTATTGGAATTCTGGAATATTTTTAATAAGAAAAGACTCCTTAATAAATAATTTTAAAAAATACCAAAACAATATTTACCGAAATTCTTTACAAGCTGTTTTAAGAGGTAAATTAAAAAAAAATATTTATTATTTAGATAAAAAAGCATTTTTAAAAAATCCAACAAAATCTTTTGATTATGCTATCCTTGAAAAATCTAAAAACATAAATGCTATTAAACTTGATATACCCTGGTCGGATTTAGGTAGTTGGAAAGAAATTTTATTAATGTTTAACAAAAACAAGAAAAAGTATTTTAAAAAAAAAAATATTCATTATAGACCTTGGGGCAGTTATACAAACTTGTTTAATGGTAAAAATTTTTTGATAAAAGAAATAAATGTAAAACCTAAAGGAATATTAAGTTTACAAAAACATTTTCATAGATCTGAACATTGGGTTATTACTAAAGGTGTACCTAAAATTAATTTAAATAAAAGATTTTTTTCAAAAAAAATTAATGAAACGATTTTTATACCTAAGGGAGCTGTTCATAGAATTCAAAATCCTAATAGTAAAGTTGTAAAAATAATGGAAGCCCAATTAGGTTCAATTTTAAAAGAGACAGATATTATTAGATACGAGGATATTTACGGTCGGACTACATAATTTGCAACTCAATAGGTGTATGATCAGAAGGTTTAATTTTTGATCTAGGTTTTTTATTAATATTTACAGATAAAACATTCTCAATAAGACTATTAGTTAAAAGGAAATGATCAATCCTCATTCCATAATTTTTTTGCCATGATCCGGAGAAATAGTCCCAGAAAGTATATTCTTGTTTTGTTTTATTTTTCAATCGATAAATATCTTTAAAACCAAGATTTTCCAGTTCACGAAATTTTTTTCTAATTTCAAGTTTGCCTAATGCATCGTTTTCATATCTCTTAAAGTCATAAACATCAATTTCTTCAGGAATAATATTAAAATCTCCAGCAATAATAATATTTGCATTTTTAACTAATTCTTTCTTTATGTTTGATATAAACTTTTTAAGCCAATCTTTCTTATAAGTATACTTTTCAGAATCTATAGGATTACCGTTAGGTACATAAATATTAATTATTTTAATTTTTTTGTTCTTAACTATTATTTCACCTGCAATAACTCTTGATTGTTCTAATTTGTCTACAATAAAATTCTTTTTTATATTTGTAACTTTAGTTTTTGAAATAATAGCAACACCATTATAGCTTTTTTGACCAAAAACATGGCATTCAAATCCTTTTTTTTTAAAATCATCTATAGGAAAATTCTGATTTTGAGTTTTTATTTCTTGAAGCAAAAGTATATCTGGATCATTTTCTTTAATATATTCTAATATATTATTAATTCTAGCTCTTACTGAATTTACATTCCAAGATACAATTTTCATTAGACTGAAAAAGACAATCCACAACCACAAGATGATGAAGCTTTAGGATTATTTATGACAAAAGACTCACCAATCATCTCTTTTTTAAAATCAATAGTAGAACCTGAAATTATATCTAATGAAACTTTATCAACTATAGTATCCTCAAATAAAATATCATCTTTGTTAATTTTATTATCAAACCCAAAACTATATTTAAAACCAGAACAACCACCACCTTGGACAGAAATTCTAAAATATTTTTTCTTATCATCATTTTTGATGATTTTTTTTATTTGCTTTTTGGCATTATCAGTAAATTCTAATTTTTTTTCCATAATTATTTAGTATATATTCTACACGATAAGCATGCAAAAAAATTCAATAAATATACTTTCGAAATTAGCTGTACCGCTGAAATCAAAAGGTAGGTTTTATAAAGAAAATAAAACTATTTTAAGAACTGATTTTCAAAGAGATAGAGATAGAATAATACATTCAACGGCATTTAGAAGACTGAAACATAAAACCCAAGTATTTGTAAATACTTCAGGCGATCATTTTAGAACCAGAATTACACATTCATTAGAAGTAGCTCAAATCGCTAGAACATTATCCAAATTTTTCAGTTTAAATGAAGATTTGTGTGAAACTATAAGTTTAGCTAACGATTTAGGACACACCCCATTTGGACACGCAGGAGAGAATGAATTAAACAATTGCATGAAAAAATTCGGTGGCTTTGATCATAATATTCAAACTATAAGGATTGTGACATTTTTAGAAAACAGATATTATAATTTTAAAGGTCTTAATTTAACATTTGAAACACTAGATGGTTTAATAAAACATAATGGCCCTATAAAAGATTTAGAAAAATATAACAAAATTTTAGGAAAAAATTTTTTTAAGAATAAAATAAATTTCACAAATAGTCCATCACTTGAAGCTCAAATAGCATCTATTTCAGATGATATAGCGTATAATAGTCATGATCTTGAAGATGGCTTAAAATCAAACTTATTTAGTATAAAAGATTTAAAAAAAATACCAGTATTAAACAAAATAGTTCTTAAACATATAAAAAAATTAAAAACATTTTCAATTGATTTAGTTATTAGACAAATTATTAGAGAAATTATAAACGAAATGGTAACAGATTTAATTTACACAACAAAAAAAAATATAAAAAAAAATAATTTAAAAAATTTAAAAGATGTTTATAAAGCTAAGTACCCAATAGTGAATTTTTCAAAACGGATGAAGAACTTTGATAAAAAAATTAAGCAATTTTTACGAAAAAAAATGTATTATCATAAGAATGTTAAACAAAAAACTGCTGAAGGAAAAAAAGTTGTTAAAAATTTATTTAAAATAATTAAAAAAAATCCCAAAAGGTATATTGGTGTTAGTAAGTTAAATAATTCAAATATAGAGAGAACTATATGTGATTTTATAGCTGGAATGACTGATAGATTTGCAATAAATCTTATTAAAGAACAAAAATGAATATTTTTGAAGATTATTTTTATAAATTAACTACTTTGATTTCGAAAAATCAAAAAACTTTAAATTTGGAAAATCTGAATAGTTTTAAAGGGGTTGTAGTAGAAATCCCACCAGAAGAATTTAATTATGATTTATCATTTAATGCAAGTTTAGTTTTGGGAAAAATTAATAAAAAAAAACCTCAAATATTGGCTAATGATTTAAAAGATTTAATAAAAAAAAAATTAGACCATTTTGAAAAAATAGATGTAGCCGGCCCTGGTTTTATAAATTTAAAATTTTCCGAAAAAACTTTAATAAATTTGATCGAGTCAATTTTTAAAGACAAAGAAAATTATGGAAAAAAAAAATCAAAAAAGAATTATAATATTGAGTTTGTTTCAGCTAATCCAACAGGACCATTACATGTTGGACACTGTAGAGGTGCTATATATGGGGATGTACTAGCAAATTTGCTAAAATTTAATGGCAACAATGTTACAAAAGAATATTATATAAATGATTATGGAAACCAAATAGAAAATTTTATTAAATCTGTTTTTTTAAGAATAAGAGAAATTAAATTTAATGAAAAATTCATAATTAAAGAGAATCTCTATCCAGGAGATTACATTATTGAAATTGCTAAAAAAATTATTAATTCGAATACAAATATTAAATTTGATAATTATGAAAAAAATTATAAATTACTAAAAACTGAGTCCCTAAAACATTCAATGAATTTAATAAAATCTGACTTGCAAAATCTTGGAATAAAACACGATAATTTCTTTTCTGAAACAACACTAATTGAAAATCAGCTTGTTGAAAAGTCTATAAACAAATTGAAACAAAATAAATATGTTCAAGAGGGTTTTTTAGAACCCCCTAAAGGTGAAACTGATAAAACTTGGAAAAAAACCAAAAGACTCATTTTTAAATCAACTTTATTCGGTGATGACACCGATAGAGCAATGCAAAAAAATGATGGAAGTTGGACTTACTTTGCAAATGATGTTGCTTATCACATGGATAAAGTAAAAAGGAAATATGATTATTTAATAAATGTATTAGGAGCAGACCATGCTGGCTATATAAAAAGAATTACCGCAGCTGTAAACGCTTTGTCAAATAATAAAATAAAACTTGATTGCAGGGTTTGTCAATTAGTTAAACTATATAAAAAAGGCAAACCATTTAAGATGTCGAAAAGAGCAGGAGATTTTATAAGTGCAAATGATTTGTTAGATGAAGTCAATAAAGACTCTATAAGATTTATGATGCTAAGTAGAAGCAATGAAGTCGAAATCGATTTTGATTTTGATAAAGTTATGGAAAAAAATAAAGATAACCCAGTTTTTTATGTACAGTATTCTTTTGCAAGAATTAATTCATTATTTAAATCTATAAATAAAAATTTAGATGAAGAAACAGTAACAAGTATCGATAAACTTGATTTAAATGAAATTGAACTTAAAATAATACGAAAAATATTTGAATGGCCTAAAATTATTGAGATTTCATCTTTAAAATATGAACCACACAGGATTTCATTTTATTTATATGAACTTGCAACATTGTTTCATTCATATTGGAGTAAGGGTAACGATGACGAAAATTATAGATTTATTAAAGACGGAAAAATAAAAAATACAAGTACACTTGCGATAATTCTTCTGATTTCTATCATTTTAAAAAAAGGTATGAATATTTTAGGAGTTTCTTTACCTAGCAAAATGTGATGATTAAAATATTCAATTTAATTTTTTTTCTTGTAGTATTTTTATTTTTTCTTTTCACATATAATTTTTATTCATCAAATACAAATATTAAAAATATAAATGTAAATAGATCTAATATCGAAAATTTGATAAAAAATAAAACTAACGATCTTCCTATTTTGAAAGATGATACAAGCAATGTAATAGAATTTAATTCATCTTTTTCAGAGGAATTAAAAGATGCAAAACCTAGAAATTTTTGGGACTTGCTTAAAATAGAATGAAAAGAAAAGCAATTATAATAAGTATAAAAGGATATAATCTCTCATTAAATGAAAAAAAAATATTAAGTAATGAAAAACCCTGGGGTTTAATACTTTTTAAAAGAAATATAAAATCTTTTACACAGATTAAAAAACTTACCAAACAAATAAGAAAACTGTCAAAAGACCCAAAATTCCCAATTTTTATAGACGAAGAAGGTTTTCTTGTTTCACGATTGGAAAATATCATTAAAAATAATTTTTCCCAAAAATCTTTAGGTGATATTTATAACTTAAATAAGAAAGTAGCTTTAATTTTTTATCAAAACTATATAAAAAGTTTAACAAATTTATTAAAAAAAATTGGTATTAATTTTAATACTGTTCCAGTATTAGATGTACTACAAAAAAACACTTCTAAAATTATTGATCAGAGAAGTTTTTCAAACAACCCACAAATAGTTAAAGATTTAGGAAAATTTTGTGTTGATCAATACAATAATAACAATATAGCAACAGTTATAAAACATATACCGGGACATGGTTGCGCTTCTGTTGATAGTCATTTGAAAATGCCTAGAGTAAAACTAAACATCAAAGACCTAAGTAAGACTGATTTTTATCCATTTAAATCAAATCCTGCTAAAATAGCAATGACCGCTCATATTTTGTATGAAAAAATAGATAATAAAAATGTGGCAACATTTTCTAAAAAGATAATTAACGAAATAATTAGAAAAAAAATTGGTTTTAGGGGAATATTGATTTCAGATGATATTTCAATGAAAGCTCTTAAATATGATATTGTGACAAATGCTAAAAAATCACTATCTGCTGGTTGTAATTTAGTTTTATATTGCGCTGGAAATTATGGAGATACTATTAAATTGATCAAAGAAATACCATTTATAGACAATTTCACAATGAAAAAAACATCAGAAATTTACAAATTTTTAAGATAAAATTATATTATGGAATCGAATAACCCCAATACAATTTCTGTAAACATACCTAATTACTCCGGCCCGTTAGAAGTGTTGTTAGATCTTGCTAAAACTCAAAAAGTTGATTTAGCTGAAATTTCAATAACAAAGTTGGCCGATCAATTTTTAGATTTCATAAAAAATAATAAAGAACTAGATCTTGAAATAGCGTCTGAGTATTTACTCATGGCAACATGGCTTGCTTATTTAAAATCGAAATTATTGTTACCAGAGGATGAAAAAGATGACTTTAAAGCTTTGGAAGTTGCTGAAAAATTGAAACTACAATTAAAAAAGTTAGAATTAATAAGAATATTGTCCGATCAAATGTTGCAAAAAAAAAGATTGGGAGTAAATATATTTACAAGAGGAATGAAAGGGGGGATCAGATCAATCAATACACCGGTTTATGATGTTTCTTTGTATGATCTTTTAAAAACTTATTCAAACTTTCAAATGCAAAAAACATTTCAAACCATTAATATACCTAAACTTCCAGTTTTCACAGTTGAAGAGGGAATGAAGTTTATAAAAAATAATTTAAACGAAATTCAAGATTGGACTGAAATTAATGAACTTATACCAAAATTTTATATACACAAAAAAATGAAAAAAACTGGCCTGTCAGGTATTTTTGCAGCTAGTTTAGAATTAACTAAAGATGGATCAGTGAAAATACAACAAGATAAAATTTTTGATAAATTATTAATTAAAAAAATTTAAATAATGAAAAATAAAAATAAAAATAAGAACAAAAATAATATAATTTCTTTTCCTTCAAATATTAGTAAACTTGAAAGACAAGTCGAAGCAATACTGTTTGCAGCATCAGAACCTCTAGATTTAGAAACTATTGAAAAAAGGATTCAAAGTAACACTAATATAAAAAAAGTTTTAGAGAAAATTCAAGAAAATTATAAAAAAAGAGGTATAAATTTAGTTTGTATAAGAGATAAGTGGTCTTTTAGAACAGCCGAAGATCTGTCTAAATTAATGTCGTTGCAAAAATCTACACAAAAAAAATTATCTAAAGCAACAATAGAAACGCTTGCAATTATTGTTTATCATCAACCTGTTACCAGATCAGAAATTGAGGAAATTCGGGGAGTTTCTTTTGCGACTAATACACTTGAAATTTTGTTTGAACTTGATTGGGTTAGACCTGCCGGAAGAAAAGATGTCCCCGGCAAACCTATTCAATATGCTACTACTGAAAATTTTCTAAATCATTTTAATATACAAAAATTATCAGATTTACCTACAATTGACGAACTTAGAACTGCAGGCTTAATAGATAGCTCAAGTATTGATAAGTCAATCTTTGGAACTGGAAAATTTTTTAAAGAACAATCTTTATTAGAGAAACAGAATATCTATGAAGATATTGAAGAAGCAATAGATAAAGCTCCTGAAACTGAAGAATAAATATATTTATTTAATTAAAATTATTGTATATAACTAAATTATGGGAAATATAGGCTGGACAGGTATTATTATAATTGCAATTTTGGTTGTTATTCTTTTTGGAAAAGGAAAAATTTCAAGCATAATGGGTGATCTCGCGAAAGGCATTAAAAGCTTTAAAAAAGGAATGTCTGACGATACATCTTCAAGCAGTGAAGATAATAAAGATGACTCGGACAGCTCAAATTCAAAATAATTAATTTTAATGCCTCAAATTGGTTGGTTAGAGATACTGGCAGTGGTTATAGTTGCAATTTTAGTCTTAGGACCAAAAGAATTTCCAATTGCTTTGAAAAAAATAGGCTCTTATGTAGGTAAGATTAAAAATATGTTTAGCAACTTTCAAAGAGAAGTTTCTTCTGTAACAAGTGAAATAGATATTGAAAAAGATATAAATAAAGACTCAGAAAATAAAAAAACAAATAAAACAGATGACTAATCCAAATTCTTTTACAAGTCATTTTGTAGAATTAAGATCTAGATTAATAAAATCAATAGTTTTCGTTATAGTTATTTTTATAATATCTTATACTTTTGCTGAACAAATTTATAATTTTTTGGTTGAGCCTTATGCTGATGCGGTAAAAAATGATCAAAATTCCAGAAGACTAATTTTTACCGCACTCCACGAAACTTTTATAACTTACTTAAAAGTAGCTTTTTTCGCTGCCATTTTTTTAGGCAGTCCAGTTATACTAATACAAATATACAAGTTTATAGCTCCTGGATTGTATAAAAATGAAAAAAAAGCAATTTTACCATATCTTATATTTACTCCCGTACTTTTTCTTTTTGGAGGATTGTTAGTTTATTATTTAGTCATGCCTCTAGCGATTAAATTTTTTTTATCATTTGAAACGATAGGTTCTCCCACAACTTTACCTATTCAGCTAGAGGCAAAAGTAAATGAGTATTTATCACTAATAATGAGATTAATTTTTGCATTCGGTATTAGCTTTCAACTTCCAATATTATTAAATTTGTTGGCAAGAATAGGAGTTGTCAACTCAAACTATTTAAGGAAAACAAGAAGATATGTAATAGTTATAATATTCACAGTTGCAGCAATATTAACACCACCAGATCCAATAACACAAATTGGTCTAGCCATTCCTTTGCTGTTGCTTTATGAGTTATCTATTATAACAGTAAAGTTTACTGAAAAAAAAAATAAAGAAATAAAAGATGCATGATCTAAAAGAATTAAGAAAAAATTTAAAAATTTATAAAAAAAAACTTAAAGAAAGAAATTTTGATTTTGACTCAGAAAAATTTGAGAACATTGACAAAATTAACAGAGATTTAATTCAAAAAAAAGAATTACTTGAACAAGAAAAAAAATCTCTCTCGAAATCTAAAGATAGATCAAATTTTGAGAAATCGAAAGAAATTTCGAAACTAATAGATAAATTAATTTTAGATCAAAAAAAATCTCAAAAAGAATTAGATCAGATAATATCTTATTTGCCAAATATAGCAGATGAGAATGTTCCAATAGGTAAAGACGAAAAAAGCAATAAATTTATAAAAAAAGATGGTGCAATTAAAAAATTTTCTTTTGAAGTTAAATCACATGTGGAACTTGGAAAGAATGGTGGTATAGATTTTGATATATCTACAAAACTTTCAGGATCAAGATTTGTTGTTTTAAAAGATAAGTATGCGTTATTAGAAAGAGCCTTAATAAATTTTATGTTAGATACGCATGTTAATATATTTAAATATAAAGAAATTTCACCACCATTAATCGTTAATGAAGATGTAATGTTTGGAACTGGACAGCTCCCTAAATTTGAAGAAGATCAATTTGAATTAAAAATAGATAATTCTCAAGAAAGAAAATTTTTAATTCCTACAGCAGAAGTTGTTTTGACTAATTTAGTTAGAAAAACAACATTGAGCAGGGATAGTTTGCCTCTGCGTTTTGTAGCTTCAACACCTTGTTTCAGAAAGGAAGCTGGAAGTTATGGCAAAGACACTAAAGGCATGATCAGACAGCATCAATTTTACAAAGTTGAATTGGTTAGTATTGTTGAACCGAAAAATTGTTTGAGTGAACTTGATCGAATGATTAATTGTGCAGAAGAAATATTGAAGAAACTAGAAATACCTTATCAAATAGTTCTTCTATCTTCAGGTGATATGGGGTTTAGCGCTGAAAAAACATATGATATTGAATGTTGGATACCTTCAGAAAAAAAATTTAGAGAAATTTCTAGCTGTTCTTCTTGCGGTACTTTTCAATCAAGACGAATGGGAGCTAAGTATAAAACTAGTAATGGTAGCGACTTTGTGGGAACATTAAATGGGTCTGGTTTAGCTGTAGGTAGACTAATGATAGCATTGTTAGAAAATAATCAAAATGCTGATGGATCTATAAACATCCCGCCAATTTTAAAAAAATACATGAATAATTTAGATAAAATTTGAAAATTATTCCCTTGTTTAACTAACTCTTTTATTATAATTATCCATTTATGAACGGTCAGGGAATAGCTCAATTCATACCTTTAATATTAATTTTTGTAATCTTTTACTTTTTTTTAATAAGGCCTCAGCAAAAAAGAGTTAAGGATCATAAAGCTATGGTTGAAGCTTTAAAGAGAGGCGATGAAATAATTACTTCTGGAGGAATAATAGGAACAATTGATAGAGTAATGGAAGATGATCGTATCGAAGTAGTGATTGGTGAAAATGTTAAAGTACAAATAATTAAATCAACAATAACTAGCTTACTTAAAAAAAAAGAAGAAATAAAAAAATAATTCTTTTTCGTGTTAAACTTTTCAAAAATAAATATATTTGTAATTTATTTTATTTTTTTACTAATTGCTTTTTTTTCTATTTTAAATTTTCAAGATACTAAAGATCCTGTTATCGACAAAAAAGTCAATTTAGGATTAGATTTGCAAGGAGGTTCATATCTTCTTCTTGAAATTAACACTAAACCACTTATTAAAGAGAGAATTCAGTCAAAAGTTATTCCTTTAAAAAAATATTTAAAAGATAACAATTTAAAATATTCAAATTTTAAAATTAGTGATGATAATTTAAAATTTTCTGTAGATAATGTAGAGAATTTGAAGAATATTTTTTTTTCAAAAAAGGATAACAATTTAAATCCTTACATTGACAAATATAATTCATTCGAATTAGACATGGAGGTCATAGAAAAAAATAAAATTAAAATCGATTATTCTAAGTATGGTTTATTAACGATAAATAATTCAGCTCTTAAACAGTCTATTGAAATAGTTAGAAGGCGTATAGATGATGTAGGAACAAAAGAACCAACAATTTTACAAAGAGGTGAAAAAAGAATTTTAGTTGAATTGCCTGGATTAAAAGACCCTGAAAGAATTAAAAATCTTTTGGGAAAAACTGCCCAACTAAACTTTAGACTTGTTGCGGACAATGAAGAATTTGGAGTTGAAAAAATAAAATCTGAAACAGGTGAAGATTTGAATGTTAGTAAACGAGTGGTTATGAGCGGAGAGAATTTAATAGATGCACAGCCTAATTTTAGCAATCAGTCAAATCAGCCTACAGTTTCCTTTACTTTAGATAGAATAGGTGCACAAAAATTTGGAAGGGCAACAACAGATAATGTTGGCAAAAGATTAGCTATTGTACTTGATAATAAAATTATCAGCGCCCCATCAATTAATGAACCGATAACATCAGGAAATGGTGTTATTACAGGAAATTTTTCTTTTCAGGAAGCCACAGATTTAGCTTTACTATTGAGATCAGGAGCACTTCCGACACCATTGGATGTGGTTGAAGAAAGAACAGTTGGTCCAGACCTAGGAGAAGACTCAATTAGGTCAGGTATAATATCTCTAATAACTGGATTTATTCTTGTAATTATATTTATGTTTTATAAATATAAGGTTTTTGGTTTAATTGCTAATTTAGCTTTAATTTCTAATTTATTAATGTTGCTTGGAGTTTTGACTATTTTAGAAGCGACATTAACATTACCAGGAATTGCTGGAATTATTTTGACAGTAGGTATGGCAGTCGATGCCAATGTTTTAATCTTTGAGCGCATAAAAGAAGAATTAAAAACTGAAAAATCTATAATTCACGCTTTTGATATCGGTTATTCAAAAGCAAAGATAACAGTGTTAGATGCTAATATAACAACACTTATTGCTGCAGTTATTTTGTTTGTATTTGGTTCTGGACCAGTAAAGGGATTTGCGATTACTTTAGGAATTGGAATCATTACTACTTTATTTTCAGCATATTTTTTAGCGAGACACCTCACTTCAATTATAATTTTAAATAAAAAGACTGGAGAAGTTAAATTATGATAAATAGAAATTTTGATTTTTCTTCTAAATTTAAGTTAGCAAACATTTTGTCATTACTTCTTTTTATTTTAAGTATGATATTCATAACTTTTAAAGGTTTGAATTATGGAATTGATTTTAAAGGTGGAACATTAATAGAAATACGAGCTGATAAACAAAAAATTAATATTTCAGATTTAAGAAATTCATTAAATTCTTTAAATTTAGGCGATGTAAATGTTAAGGCTTTTGGAAAGCAGGGAGACTATTTGATTAAAATAGAGCAAAAAGTTGAAAGTGATAATAAACTTATCCCAAAAATAAAAGAAACATTAATTAATCAATTAGGCACAGAAATTAATTTTAGAAGAGTTGAAAATGTAGGGCCAAAAGTAAGTTCAGAACTTTTAGAGTCAGGTATAATTGCTATATCTTTATCTCTGGCTGCTATGCTTTTTTATATATGGATAAGATTTGAATGGCAATTTAGTATAGGTTCGATTATTGCTTTATTTCATGATGTAATAATTACGATTGGAATTTTTTCAATTTTATCTTTTGAAATTAATCTTTCAATTATCGCGGCTGTTCTTACTATTGTAGGCTATTCAATGAATGACACAGTTGTTATTTATGATCGGATAAGAGAAAATTTAAATAAATTTAATAAACTGAATATAAGTGATATTTCAAATATTTCGATAAATGAGACTTTATCTAGAACCATTATTACATCTGTTACTACGTTATTAGCATTATTCTCTATTTATATTCTTGGTGGAGAAATTTTGAGAGGTTTTTCATTCGCTATGATTATTGGAGTTATAATAGGTACCTACTCATCAATTTTTGTTGCAGCACCCGTATTGAAATTTTTTAAAGTGAGTTACAAAACACTAGAAAAAAAAGAAGAAAAAATATTACCTTAGAATTTAATAAAGATTTTGAGCTGCAACCATTGATAGCAGCATTGGAAATGAAAGTAATGTGTTTGTTCTTGAAAACAACATAGCAGTTCTAGCAGATTTCGCTTTATCTTCTGGTGTGCAGTCAATCATTCCTAGAGCTTTCTTTTGATTTGGCCATATAACAAACCATACATTGTAAGCCATAATAATTCCTAACCACATGCCTATTCCTATCGCAGTGTTTTTGCCATAACCGCTCCCTATGCCTAATGTCATAGCCTGATGTACATAGCCATTAAGGTAAGCAACAATTAATCCAGTAATAATAGTTCCTAAAGCAGCCCATCTAAACCAAAACAAAGCCTTTGGGGCTATTACTTTACCTATTGCAGGTTTTTGTTCATCTGGGATATTGGGCATAGATGGAATTTGAACAAAATTAAAATACCATAACAACCCAATCCACATAATACCTGTCAACACATGCAAATATCTAAAAAGCCAACTAAAAAAATATCTATCAAAAGCAAAACCATCTCCACCAAAATGTAAACCCAACAACAATAAAATTGCTATAGCAAGAGAAAAGTGAACCGTTTTAGAAAGAGATTGTAATATTGATGTCATAAACAATTATAGCATAATTTGTATATTTATGCAGTTTTTTTCATACTAGAATTACCTATCAATTCTTTAATAAATTTACCAGTATAGCTTTTTTCTACCTGCGATACTTTTTCTGGCGTGCCTTCGGCTATAATTTCTCCACCATTTATTCCACCCTCAGGACCCATATCAATTATGTGATCAGCTGTTTTTATTACATCTAAATTATGCTCAATTACAACTACAGTATTTCCTGTGTTAGCGAAAGCCTGCAAAATTTCTAAGAGTTTTTTAATATCATGTGAATGTAATCCAGTCGTAGGCTCATCAAGAATATACAAAGTTCTTCCGGTTGGTCTTTTAGAAAGTTCTTTAGCTAATTTTATACGCTGTGCTTCTCCACCAGAGAGCGTTGTAGCTTGCTGACCAATTTTCATATAGCCTAATCCAACATGTTTTAAAGTTATAAGTTTTGATCTTATACTTTGTATATTTTCAAAAAAATCACAACCTTCATCAACAGTCATATCCAGGACATCGGCTATATTTTTGTTTTTAAATCTGATTTCCAGCGTTTCTCTATTATATCTTGCTCCTTTGCATGTGTCACATGGAATAAAAACATCAGGAAGAAAATGCATTTCATAAGTAATTACACCATCTCCCTCACAAGTTTCACATCGACCACCTTTTACATTAAAAGAATATCTTCCCACTTTGTAACCACGAGCTTTGGATTCAGGTAAATTAGCAAACCAATCTCTTATAGGACCAAAAGCTCCAGTATAAGTGGCAGGGTTAGATCGAGGGGTTCTACCTATCGGTGATTGATCTATATCAATAATTTTGTCAATTAATTCAGTTCCTTTAAATCCTGTAAAGGCCTTGGGAACTTTACGACTTTTATTTTTATTCAACATTAAATTAAAAGCATTATATAAAGTCTGTAAAATTAATGTGGATTTTCCACTTCCTGAAACTCCGGTAACACATGTAAATGT
>MDTA01006376.1_pt1 | contig 16464 bp, 16 predicted proteins | sample 811151 | NCBI WGS metagenome assembly MDTA01 (sample SAMN05326648, study PRJNA326480) | marine metagenome | isolation source: seawater | place: Indian Ocean: South | collected 2010 | reverse complement strand
TAGGTTGTCAGAATCGATTCGCTTTTCATCATTGCAACGAAGCCTTAGTCAGGTCGTACTCGCATGTCAATCCTTCTATTTTAGAGCAAGGCTGGCCAGGGGAGCACAATGTATTTACAGACGAACAAATTAATGAGTTCACAACCCTTAAACGCAATTATGCCAGCAGTAATTTTCAGAAATTCTCTCGACTTGATATTAATCGTATACACCCATTCTGCCACGATCTTAGGGTAGACCCTCAAAAAAATGATTTCATTTCTATCCTCATCCCGTTCAGGGATAAAGTTGAGTTGACGAAAGCATGCGTACACTCAATTCAACGATACGCAGGAGATGAATTTACATACGAAATCATTTTAATCGACAACGGCAGTCAGGATAAGAAAACTGCGGAATGGATCGAAGAGATTACAAGAGCAAGCAACATCACTTGCTACCGCATGGAGGCACCATTTAATTTTGCAAGACTGAACAATAAAGCCCGAAAATACTGCCAAGGTTCTCATCTTTTATTCCTAAACAATGATATCGAATTCTGTTCTAATAATGTTCTGAATGTACTTATGGATCCCTTCGCACATCCGAACACTTCGGCGGTAGGAGCAAAGTTGCTCTATCCCGATGGGAGCATCCAGCATCAAGGTGTTGTGATCGTCAAGGGAGAACGACGTTGTGTTCTCGAACCAGGGAAAAACCTAAAGCAGCTGGAAGTCGTTAATAGCCTCGTACCACTAACAACTCAGGAAGAATTTTCAGCTGCTTCAGCAGCTTGCCTACTCGTAAAAGCAGACTGTTTTGATGCTGTTGGCGGCTTTGATGAAGATTTTGCTGTTGTCTTCAACGACGTTGATCTCTGTTTAAGGCTTAGGAAAGCTGGTGGAACCATTGTTGTAACACCTCACGCCAGAATTATTCACCACGAATCCGTAAGCCGCGGAAAAGATTTGGAAGGAAAGGCATGGGCACGCCATCAACGGGAGTCAGGATTGCTGCGCCGAAAACATCAGGATTGTTATCGGCACGGTGATGCTCTGGTCAGCCCACACCTGAATCATCACTCCACCCGATACGAGCCTGCCTCTCCACCACCAAGAGCTCTCGGTCCAGTTCGTGAACAGATCCTTTTGAGCTGGAGGAGATCCGTTCAACGCCGCGATAAGCGCCCCGTCTTGATTTTTGCTCAATACGGCGCAGAGACATCGACATCAGTGAGGCCAGATATTCTGGCTCTTCTGAAAGAATACCGAAAACATTTTTATGTCGTGGTGGTTGCTGCAACACCATCACTGCTGGAAAACGAACGTAATCTGAATCGCCTAAAACGCGCCAGTGACGGCTTGATCGTTCGGCGTAATGAAGGGTATGACTACGGAAGCTGGATGGCGGGGCTCCGTGCATACAAACCCCTGATACTCCAGAGAGGTCAACTCCTATTAAGCAACGACAGCTTTTGGGGGCCTGTCCGTCCGATTGACAAACTCCTGATGAAATTGTCAGATACTACAGCAGATGTTGTGGGGCTGACCGACAATTTGATGTATGAACCACATCTTCAATCTCCATTTCTACTTTTCCGCGAAAAAGTCATCAACAATCCGGTATTCTGGGATTTTTGGGATGATATCAAACGCTGGGAAACAAAACGCAGCATTATCAAAAACTATGAGGTTGGTCTTCCAGTATTATTGAGAAAACAGGGGATGAGATTAGAGAGCTTGTATTGCCACAATTCGAATGGCAATATTTTTCATGCAGAATGGAAATCTCTGATTACGCAGCAAGGTTTCCCATTCATCAAAGTGAGTCTTCTTCGAGACAACCCTCATGGTGTCGACATCGCAACCTGGCAATCTGTTGTTAATGAATACAATCCCTGGCTTACCAGGCAGATCTCAGCTCAGCTCACAGAACTTAAAGACCATTGGGATGCTCAAGGTGATGAACAGATTTCATGATGACAACACAGATGTGCCTTGAGCCTTACGCAGATAATTCCACAAGCGTTTGTTGACATCATGATCAACACGCTCTAACTCGAATTCATCAAGCTCAGTCATTTCTGATTGTCTACGCGAGCGGAATAAGAACAATTTTTTCAACAAATCAATAAAGTCACCACAATCTGGATCGGCAGCCCACGCCTTTAAAATTGCATCTTCATACTGACGACGCGAGCGTGAGCGTGACTCCTTTATTGCAAGAAGAATAGTGAGTTGATTGCTTCGTTGTATTGCTAGTCGTGAAGCTCTCAGGTTGATATCGATCCGCTGATGTTTAAGCCTAAGCCAGGAAGCTAATTCACCCAAATGAACAACGACATCATGACGTTCCAAAGAACGCAGATGCCTCATCTCACGTCCACAATATTCAGCCAAGTCGGTATCATTTGCCTTTTCCAAGAAAGCTGGTGCAACTTGGAAACCACGTAGACATTCAACAAGCTTCGTTCTGATTTTATCCGCTGATGGTTGTTTGCGTGGGGGTCTACCAAGTTTTAAATAATGATCAGTACAATCAGCATCAAGGGAAGAAACAATGTCCTCAGCCTGGTGATCTCTCAGGACACGAAGCAAACGCCGAACCAATTGTCTTTGTCCATCAGCAAGAGCGACGTTCAACTCGCGTTGAAGCTGAGATTGAATTGCTTTCAAAGACTGGTTAGACGATGTAAGAAACAAAGGCTCCCAACCCTCTTCAAGACAGAGATTAAATAAATCGTGTTCATTCAGAGTCATCAGTTTAGGCCCTCATTGTGAATCTAATTGCGACGTAATGCTGTCAACATAAAACCACCGACACCCCAAAGAACGATTAAAACACCCAGGCAGGATAAAAAGACTTTCCAGCGCCACGACGTTTCAGGGCCCGTGGGTTTCAGTGGCTTACTCAGCATCACGATAAATTTCAATTGACGCTGGCTTTCCATTCGGCTGTTGTCAGCCGCGCGCATGGCCGAACTCAGTGATTCCATCGCGAAATCAACATCGCCCTGCAGACGTGTGGCCTGACTGGCCAGTTTGTTGAGGTCACGGCCACCGGCACCGACGGCTTTCTGGCGCTCCTCCTGAATCTGACGCTCAAGCTCTCGGACCTGATCAGCAACGAAAGCGACCTCTGGAGCATTGGGATCACGGAACTGACGACGAAGACTGGCTTCCTCAACTTTCAGATCAACGAGCCTGGATTCCAAGCCAGTAATGAAGCCTGTGGTAGCACTCTGTTCACTCAATGGATCCAATTGGCCATAACGATCCTGAAAGGATTCCAATGCATTGGTGGCATTGGTCAGACGTGCCTTGGCAAATGCCACCTGTTCTTCAGCAAAGCTTTGCTGATCAGCACTGATCGACTGATTCACCTCGTTAACAAAACGCTGTGCCTGTTTGAGAAGATCCTGGTTGAGCCGGTAGGCATCTTCTGCTGTGAAAGCACTCGTGGTCAGAACGATGGTCCCTGAAAGTTCCTGAGGAATCACATCAAGCTGCCGACGAAAGAAGGCGAGTTGTTCCAATTCATTAGCGTCTCGATGCAGGCCACTCCATCGATCAGGGGCCTGCGGCGCATAGGACGACTTGAAAGCTGAAGGATCAGGGAATACAGCCTCCTTCACCGCATTGGATTTCAGATAAACCTGCAGGTAACGGCCATCCTCCAGCGAGGAAAGCACGCTCGAACTCTGGAGTGAGCCCAAAACAGTTGTCGATGCCGTCGCCGGAGGGAGCGGCTGCTTGATCACAAATTCAGAGGTCGATTGATAGCGATCACGGCCGATCCCAAAGCAATACACCGCCGAGACGACCACAAACGTGGCAGCCAAGGTACTGGTGTTGAACAGATCCTTGAACGTCCCTTGAATCCCCGAGCGAAGTCCTGACCGATCTGGACTGGATGCGTCGCCAGCGAAGCTCCCGAACCAGGGAGCACGATCCCATAAAGTCGACAGCATTCCGGCCGTACGTCTCAAACGGGGCTGTTCAGTCATCGGCGAGCAGTAGGGCCTCGTTGAAGAAATAGAACAGTAGTCCAAAACCGCAGCTCAGAGAACTACAAATGAGTAGATACTGCAAGCTGATACCGGGAATTGGATAAGCCACATTGATCCCATGACGCAATAATTCAACCGAATGCAGCAAAGGATTCCAGGTCACAAACGGACGGATGGGACCAGGAAGTGTATAGGTGGCATAAAAAATTCCAGAGGTCCAGAGCAACAAACGATTAATCCCAAATTTCGTCAAGGTTTTCACAATTGGAATGCGATGACCGATCACCAATGCACTGATCCCGACACCCAAACCAAGAGCAATAGTCAAAAGGAAGTCAATCAACACCAGGGCAGGATCATCCAACTTAATCTGCCAATTCCAAAATGAAATAGCGGCAAAAACTAAAACTAAAATTGTCCCGTGAATCCTTGCTTCAATCAGTGCTGAAGCCAACAACGTGTCCAGAGGACGGATTCGTCGATAAAAGAAGAATTTTTGCCCCTTCGAAACCCCAGTAAGAGCCTTGATTCCGATTTTTCTAAACATGTAAAGAAGAGCAATCCCGCAAGCCAACCAAATAACAGGATTCAGTAAATCGGTGGACTTCAAACGAATTAAAATCCTGAGCGCCAATAGCGTCATCATCAACGCCAAAGGTTCGAATAAAACTCCCCAAACACCGAAGGATCCCTTTTCCGCCCTGAGGACAAATTCAGTTTCAGAAAGCGCCAGGACGACTCTGATTTGTAACCAGAGACTGTCAATCGTCGACTTGACTCGTTCCAGAACTCCGGTCAGCGTATTGCTCATGTCACCGGATAAACGTCGGGATTTTAACTCTCAATGCCTTGATTGGTCCGTCGTGAAGTCTCCTCCTCGATCCAATCCAGCAAGGCCCGTCGAAGCCCCCCCTGGCAGCGACGTTCAAGCCGCGCGAAGACCAGCTGCAAGGCCTGCTCTGCCAAACGTCGACGCAGACCGAATGGCAACGCCGCCAAAGGACTATCCGACGACAGCCAAATCGCCGCCTGCGCCTGAGCTTCAACACACTCCTCTTTGGGGGCAAGCAACGCCATGCACTCGAAGCGAATGGCGTTCTGAATCGCGCCAAGGCCATGGATCCGACAGTCCTCAAAGGCAATCTCAAGTCCTTTGGCTTGATCCGACCACTGCGCAGCAAACGTGACCTCCGGCTTGATTTCAAACCGCAGGATCTGAAACGGCCGCGAGGCGTAAAGAAAGCGACCATCACCCTTGCAATCCATCCGCTGGCGGGTGAGCAGGGCAGCCATCGATCGCTTCGGGCGCTGGAGAAAGCGCCTCAGCACTGCCCTCTCACCCCCTGGCAGCGCAACCGTGCAGTGATGGCTGGCCTCAGCAAGGCAGACAAAGGGCATGCATACGATTGGCGGTTGGGATCGGCATTGTCAGATGGGCCAAGCGATGAGGCAGGAGCACGACAGCATCGGCACTGTCGACGTCCCCGCGGCGGCTCTCTGGGGAGCCCAGACCCAGAGGTCCCTGAACAACTTCGCCATCGGGAATCAACGGATTCCAGCAGAGCTCATTCATGCCCTGACACTGATCAAACAGTGCTGCGCCAAGGTCAATGGTCGTCATGGCCTGTTGAACCCTCAGCAGGTTGCCCTGATCGAACAGGCCGGTGAGGCGATCCAGACAGGCCAGCACGACGACCAATTCCCTTTGAGCGTCTGGCAGACCGGCAGTGGCACACAGACGAATATGAACGTCAATGAGGTGATCAGCAACCTCGCTGCCCAGGTGTCTGGGGAGAGCCTCGGCTCCCACTGCCCCCTCCACCCCAATGACCACATCAATCGCTCCCAGTCCACAAACGACGTCTTCCCGGCAGCAATCCATGTAGCGGCTGCTCTTCAGCTGCAACGGGAGCTGCTACCGGAGCTGAAGCGGCTGATCAGCAGTCTGGATGCCAAAGCTGATGCCTGGCGGGACATCATCAAGATCGGACGAACCCATCTGCAGGACGCGGTGCCGCTGCGCCTCAGTGATGAAGTCAGCGCCTGGCGCGACAGGCTGTCCGATGGAGCCGAATGGCTGAGAACAGCCCAGGAAGAACTTCTGGATTTACCGCTGGGCGGTACAGCCGTCGGCAGCGGTTTGAACACACCAGCACGATTTGCCCATGACGTCTGTGCTGAGCTCGCCAGTCGAACGGGATCCGAATTTCAACCGGCCGAGAATCTGTTTGCCGTGATGGCGGGCCATGACGCTCTGGTGCAGGCCATGGCCCAGCTGCGGCGTCTGGCCGTGACGCTGCTCACCATTGCCAATGACATCCGGCTGCTGGCCTGCGGCCCAAGAGCAGGACTGGGGGAACTGCTGCTGCCGGCCAATGAACCGGGCAGTTCGATCATGCCGGGCAAGGTGAATCCCACCCAGTGCGAAGCCATGGCGATGCTGTGCACCCAGGTGATCGGCATGGATGCCGCCGTGGCAGCCGCCGGAGCCGGGGGACATCTGCAGATGAACGTCTACAAGCCCCTGATCGGCTTCAACTTGATCGAGGGGATTCGTCTGCTGCAGGACGGCTGCCGCTGTTTCCGGCTGAATCTGGTCAACGGGATGGAACCAGACCGTGAGCGAATCGCGTTCTACGTGGAACGATCCCTGATGCTGGTGACGGCTTTAACGCCGGAAATCGGTTACGAAAAAGCCTGTGCCATTGCACAGCACGCCCACAGAGACGGGCTGACGCTGCGAGAAGCCGCCATGCAATCCGGTGCGATCACCGGTGATCGCTTTGACCGGTTGATCGACCCAGCAGCGATGGCTTCACCCCACCGCTGACCTCAGGCCGCCCGTTCGGTGGCAGGGTTCTGATCGCCGGCCTGCTTGAGCAGGTCCTCGGCCTCGGCCACCGGGAAGCGATTGATTGCACGTAACGCCTGACGTGCATGGCTGCGCAACTGCTCGCTGATCGCTTCGCAATAGGGCACCTGGGCCAGGAGATCCACCGTGCGGCGCATGATCCGCACCACATCCCCTTCATCCAGGGATGTGTTGGCGATCAGGTCGGACCAATCCGTTCCCTTCGCCCAGGCCTCCACCAGGCCCATCAATTCCGGTTCCCACCATGCCGGCACCACCACACCGAAACGCTCCTGAGCCCGCAATAACTCGCGCCGAAGTCCCGAGAGATCGTGCAGCGCCTCTTCCGCAGCGGGCGGGGGAGGGAAGCCACTCCAGAGGTCTGGCCGGTTCACCTCCGTACTGATCGCTTCGAACACGGCCGCCAGATCCGGCGGTGAGAGGTCATCGAGATGGCCACTCATCAAGGCCAGTCCGAGCCAGAGCTCGTTGTCACCGCGCAGAGCTGCCACGGTCCGCCCGATTTCCGTGGGCTGCAACTCATCCATGCAGCCGAACTGCTGAAGAATCTCAAGCAAGGCCAGGAAGGTTTCCCAGTGGCGGTTGGAGCGGTGGTGCAGCAACCGCTGCCGCTCCTCAATCTCCTGCTCCAACTCCTCCATCCGGCGCCGATGCTTCTTCAGCTGCTTGCGATCTCCCCAGCGATGGGCGGGATGGGCGTCCTGCTCCTGTTCCAGGGCCTGCACCATCCGGGCCTGGGTCAGCACCTCCCCCGCCAGGTCGTATTGAGGCGTCGTCATGTCGTGACGCCTGGCCACATGAGCCACCGCGAGGGCCAGACCACCACTGGCCTGATCGCCATGGCGCAATTCACCGGGCTTGTGAAGGTCAGGAGCTGCAACTCCATCCACCTGCAGACAGCTCAGTTCGGCATGGATGCTGACGACGGACTGGCATGGCAACAACAGCCAGACGTTCTCATCGCTCAGACAGAGGAGCAGCGGGAACTGACCGGGGCCGTCAATCTTGTCGACGATCACAGCGGGCGTTACCCGGCCGCGCAGCTGCGGTGACTTGAGGCTCACCAGGGTGCCGGTGCTGGCGAACTGCAACGCCAGGGTGAGTTCGTTGGCGAGGGTCTCTTCGGCCTGTTGCTGAAGAATGCGCAGCAGACGCCGCTCTTCCCGCAGACGGCCTCTGAGCTTTTCGTACTCCTCAAAGTCCTCCCAGGGGACGTCTCCGGCCACCCCCTCGAGCTGACCGAGCTGCAGCCTCAACTGGGACAGCGTGTCTTCTTCCTCCACCAGATCCAGGCTGGCCAGATAACGACCGAAACTGCGCTCCACCAACTCCCGTGCCTTGTTGAGGTCATGGCGCTGCAGCAGGTTGAGCACCATGCCGTAGCTGGGGGTGAACTGGCTGACCAGGGGATCCGCAGGGCTGGTGGCCAGCTGACCCGCTTCCCGAACGCCCTCGAACCGGCTCTGAACGGTGACGACGTAGCCCTTGGAATCCAGGCCGCGACGCCCGGCGCGACCAGCCATCTGCAGGAACTCACTGCCCATCAGCGGACGATGGCCCCGTTCGGTGCGTTTGGACAAGGCCGCGATCACGGTGGAGCGGGCCGGCATGTTGATGCCAGCGGCCAGGGTTTCCGTGGCGAAGACCACCTTGACCAGACCCTGCTGGAACAGCTCTTCGATCAACTCCTTCCAGGCTGGAAGGACACCGGCATGGTGGGCAGCGATGCCACGAAGCAGGGCATCGGCATGGATGCCATCCCGGACCGCCTCAGGGTTGTCCTTGCTGTACGCCGTCAGTCGTGCCCGGATCCGGGCCTGTTCCTCCTTGTTGACCAGGCACTGAATGCCCAGATCACGCACGGCCTTATCGCAACCGCGGCGGCTGAAAATGAAATAGATCGCGGGAAGCATCTCCCGTTCCGCCATCTGCGCCACCACGAAGCTGATCGGCGGTGGCTCGGGCTGAGGAGGCTTGGCTGAACGTCCCTTGCGTTTGTGCCCCTTCGGCGCGCGCCAGACCTTGCAGTTGGGATGCAGTCCGGTGCCCGCATCGTTGAGAAGCGGATGCAAGCCCTTGGCACTGCAGAAGCTGAACTGCAGCGGTACGGGTCTGTAGTCGCTGAGCACCAGAGTGGTCGGACCATGGACCTTTTCGATCCAGTCGGTGAGCTGCCCGGCATTGGCCACCGTTGCTGACAGGGCCACCAGCTGCACCGACGGAGGGCAATGAATGATCGACTCCTCCCAGACCGTGCCGCGCTGGGAGTCGTTCATGTAATGACACTCATCCAGCACCACGGCTTCCACGTCCGCCAGGGGGTCGTCGTGCTCATCCGCCTCGGCGTAAAGCATGTTGCGGAAGATCTCTGTGGTCATCACAACGATGGAAGCCTCACGATTGACGCTGAGGTCTCCGGTCATCAGACCGACGTTGTGCTCGCCGTAGGCCTCCCGGAAATCCCGCAGTTTCTGGTTGGACAACGCCTTGAGTGGCGTTGTGTAGAACACCTTCTGGCCATGGGCGAGGGCCCGATGGATGGCGTACTCCCCCACCAAGGTCTTACCGGATCCCGTGGGGGCACTCACCACAACCGAATGCCCCTGGTTCAAGGCATCGATCGCCTCCAACTGGAAGTCATCCAGCGGGAAGGAAAAAATCGTCGCTGGGTCGAGGCCGGACGCAGCCATCACGGGCCCTGAACACCCCACGAATCCTAGGGAGGTGGAGTCTGTGAAACATCTGCATGCCCTGATCGACGCCAAACAGCGGCCAGGGCACTGCCCAGCAGGCAGTGAACAACAGCTGAAATCGCACCTGGCAGGGCCGTCAGAGGACTGGTGAAGCCACCCGTTCGAGCCAGAACAACCGCCAGCCCTGAGTTCTGCATGCCCACTTCAATGCTGATGGTGCGCTGAGCCTGGCTGGAGGCACCAGCGAAGCGGGCCATCACAAAACCCAGCAGGAACCCCCCGCCATGGAGCAGCAGGCAGGCCAGCAGCAACAGCGCTCCCTGCTCCAGCAGAAGCTGACGCTGACTACCCACCACGCTGGCCACGATCAGCACGATGGCGACCACCGCCAAAGGAGGCATGGCCGGCTCCACCCGGCTCGCCAGCCTCGGCATCCCCTGCTTGAGCAGCACCCCGCAGGCCACGGGCACCAGAACCACCTGCAGCACCCGCAGCAGTAGCAACCAGCCATCCACCGGGACGTACTGGCTGGCCAGGAGTTCGGTCAGTCGTGGCGTCAGCACCACGGCCGCCACGGTGCTGACGCTGGTCATCACTACCGATAACGCCACATCGCCCTTGGCGATCAGCGTCACCACGTTGCTGGCGGTCCCACCTGGACAGCAGCCCACCAGGATCAAACCGACAGCCAGAGGAGCCGGCAACCGCAAGATCACGGCGATGGCCGCTGCCAGACTCGGCATCACCACAAACTGGGCGACGACACCCAGACTGACGGCGCGGGGCTGTCGACTGACCCGCAGGAAATCGCGTGGCGCCAGGCCGAGGCCCATTCCCAGCATGATCAGGCCCAAGCCAATGGTGATCAGCGGCCCACGAAACCAGCTGAACAGGGGTGGGTGCACCAACGCCAGCAGGGACCCCAGCAGCGTCCAGAGCGGAAACAACGTCGTGAATCGCTCGAGGGACATCAACGGCCAGCGAAACGCCCATCCTCATCCCCGTTGACCGCCGAGACTGGGGCCATGGCTTCCCTGGATCCCACACGCCGACGGACGCTTCACTGCTGGAGCAGCGGTGATGTTCCCTGGACCCTGCAGCGCACAGGGACAGACCAGCCACCCCTGCTGGATCTGGCCAGCAACGATTACCTCGGTCTCAGCCGTCATCCGGCGGTGATCGAAGCCGCCAGTGCAGCGCTCCGCCACGAGGGAGTCGGGGCAGGCGCCTCACGCCTGGTCACCGGCACCCGCCCCCGTCATGCGCACCTGGAGGCTGATCTGGCCGACTGGCTGGGACGCAGCTGCGTGCTGCTGTTTCCCAGCGGCTTCCAGGCGAACCTCGCTGCGGTGAGTGTGCTGGCCGACCGTCACACCACAGTGCTGGCCGATCGACTGATTCACCACTCGCTGCTGGTGGGGGTACGCGCCAGCGGCGCCCGTCTGCAGCGCTTCCAGCACAACGATCTGACGGATCTCGAGCGGCGGCTCGAGGCCCTCGCCGGCCAGCCGGGATCGGTCGTGGTGCTCAGCGAAAGCCTGTTCAGCATGGAGGGCACCAGCCCCGATGTGACCGCGCTGGCTGCGCTTTGTCAGCGCTTCGGGGCTGAGCTTCTGGTCGATGAAGCCCATGCCCTCGGGGTGCTGGGACCGGAGGGGCGTGGCCTTTGCTTCGGCATCGACACGGTGCGACTGATCAGCGGGACCTTCGGCAAAGCCTTCGGCAGTGGCGGTGCCTTCCTGGCCTGTGATGCTGACCTCGGCGACGCCTTGCTGCAGACCAGTGGCGCCTTCCGCTACACCACGGCATTGGCCCCACCCCTGGTGGCCGGGGCACAGGCAGCGCTGGACCTGATCCGATCCCATCCGCACTGGAGCCAACAACTTCAGCAGCGGGCGAGCCGCTGGCGGGATGCCCTGGAGGGCGACGGCTGGACACGACCTGCGGGTGTAGGTCCTGTGCTGCCCTTGCTGCTGGGCAGCAATGCCGCAGCCCTGGCCGCTCAGGCAGCTCTGGAAGACCACGGATTGCTTTGTATCGCGATCCGGCCGCCCACCGTTCCGGAAGGAACCGCTCGACTGCGGCTGGTGCTGCGACGGGACCTGCCGGATGAGACGGTGGAGCAGCTGCTCAAGGCCCTCCCCTGCCCATGAATCAGGTGATCGCCGCCCATGGCTGGGCTGGGGATGCAACGGTCTGGCGGGGCTGGCAGCGGCGGTTCGAAGCCCTGGGCTGGCACTGGGACGCTGTGGAACGGGGATATGGACAGCGGAAGCCCCATCAGCCGTCCTGGACCGGGCAGCCGGGGCAACGACTCGTGATCGCCCACTCCCTGGGGATGCATCTTCTGCCGGAGAACATCCTGCGAAGGGCGGATGCAATCGTGAGCCTGGCGGGGTTTGCAGCCTTCGTTCCCGCGGGAGCCGCAGGACGGGCCCTTGCCGTGGCGCTGAAGGGCATGGCCTCCTGTCTGGGTACAGCAGATGAGTTAGGGATGCTGCGGAAATTCCTGACCCGCTGCGCCTCGCCCCTGCCGCTCTCGGCGCTACCGAGCCATGCACTGCTGCAGGGTTTGCATCCCCCAGGCCGCCGACGGCTTCAGCAGGATCTGGCGCTGCTTCAGCACTGCCGAGACCTGCCGGAAGGCTGGCCTGAGCAAGCCAGGGTTCTCGTGGTGCAGGGGGAGCAGGACGCGATCGTCTGCCCTGAGGCCCGAACGCACCTGCTGCAGGCCCTGGATGCGACCCAGACCTACCATGTTCTCCGCCCCGATCAGGGGCATGCCCTGGTGACGCCTGCGGTGCTGGATCTGGTGGTGCGCTGGGCAGGCCAGCCATGACCGATCCCTGGAGCCAACGGGTTGTGGAGCGCTTCGGTCGATCCGCGGATCGTTACGACAGCGCCGCCAAGCTTCAGCGCGCCATGGCCAGGCAGCTGGCTGAGCGCTGCCGTCGCGAGGCCATTCCCAGGGGGCTCTGGGCAGATCTCGGCAGTGGCACGGGTTTACTGGCGGATGATCTGGAACGCCTGCATCCCGGCCAGAGGGTGCTGCGCGTCGATGGCAGCGAGGCCATGCTTCGCCGCCATCAGCCATCGGCTCAAACCAGCTGTGTGGATCTGAACCAATCGCTGCCGGAGTGGAGCACAGCGCCAGTGCTGCTGAGTTCCAGTTTCGTTCTGCACTGGCTGACAGACCCAGCGCGATCCCTGCAGCACTGGTTTGAACGACTGGGCCAAGGGGGCTGGCTGATCGTCGCTGTTCCGGTAGCCGGCAGTTTCCAGCAATGGCATCAGGCCGCTGAACGGGCCGGAGTCCCCTGCACAGCCCTGCGTTTCCCAGCGACCGATCAACTGCTGGACGTCCTGCCTGGTGCGGCGGTGCGTCATCGACGGTTGCATCGCTTCAGCCGCCGCGCTCAACGGCCTCTGGAGCTGCTGCGACCGATGACCACCATCGGAGCCGGCAGCAGTCGTCATGCCTCCCTGGGATCCGGTCAGTGGCGCCGTCTTGCGCGAGCCTGGCCCGATGCGGACACACCGACCCTCACCTGGCATGTGCTGAGCCTGATGCTTAAGCGATGAACCAACCAGCTCCCCGGATCGTGGTCTGCGGCACCGACACCGATGTCGGCAAAACCGTCGTCAGTGCCTGGCTTGTGCAGGGGCTGAACGCTCACTACTGGAAGCCGGTGCAGAGCGGCCTGGAGGACGGCGGCGATCGCGGCCGGGTGCAGGCCCTGCTCAACCTCAGTCCCGACCGCCTACAGCCCGAGGCCTATGCGTTTCAACAGCCGGTGTCGCCCCATTGGGCCGCTGAGCAGGACGGCATCAGCCTCAACCCGGATGACCTGATCGTTCCTCACGTCTCGGCGCCCTTGGTGGTGGAGACCGCCGGCGGCCTGATGGTGCCACTGACGCGTCACTGGCTGCAGATCGACCAACTGCAGCGTTGGGATCTGCCGATTGTGCTGGTGGCGCGCAGCGGACTCGGCACCCTGAACCACACCCTGCTGAGCCTGGAGGCCCTCAACCGTCGTCAGCTGACGGTGCTGGGGCTGATCCTCAACGGCCCGGCCCATGCCGACAACCCAGGAAGCCTCGAACAGTTCGGCGGGGTCCCGGTCCTCGCTCACCTGCCGCCCCTGGCCCCTCTGTCGGCGGAGTCCCTCGCCGGGGAATGGCGTCGTCAGGATCTGAGTTCTAAGTTCCAGACACTGCTCGGCACCCAGCAGCCATGAAGCCACCCCAATCGTTGATCAGCCTGGTGCTGGTCATCCTCTGCGGAGGGATTCTGATGCTGTTCACCGATGTTGAACTGCTGCTGGTGCGCTGGGTCAACTGCGGCCCCATCGCGACAGAGGCCCAGAAAAACAGTCAGGTCTGCCGCTGATCAGCCGAGGGACTTCGACCGCAGCGGACAGGTTCCCAACCGGATCGAGACCTGACGAACGGCCTGGGAGAGCGGCCAGCCCTGACGCAGCTGTGCGTGGATCTGATCGATCTGCAGGGGTGACCACCCCCGCATTTCCAGAAACACTCGAATGGAGGGCCAACCGCCCTCCGCGAACACTTCGCTGCGCTGGCCATCGAGCCCTGACGCCTCGGGGCCAGCACCCGCAGCAGGGACAAAGCGTTTCGACAACCTTCGAGATCGCGTCGTGGCCATGGGATGGCTCAGCGGTTCCGAGATTCAATATGACAAAAGACGTCCAGGCCGCCATGAGAACAACGGCTGATCAGTCACGACATCCAAACCTCTGGCCGCCGTTCACGCAGATCGCCTCAGCACCGCTGCCGCAGCGGGTCGTTGCCGGTGAAGGAGCCCTGCTGCTGCGCGAGAAGGGCATTCCCCTGATTGACGCCATCAGCAGCTGGTGGGTGACGCTGCATGGCCACGGTCACCCGGTGATGGCCAAGGCTATTGCCGATCAGGCGGCCCGCCTTGAACAGGTGATCTTTGCCGATTTCACCCATGAGCCAGCGGAACGTCTGGGCGAACGACTCAGCCGGATCACGGGGCTCGATCGCTTGTTTTTCTCCGACAACGGCTCCACCGCTGTGGAGGTGGCACTGAAGATCGCCTGTCAGTGGTGGGTGAACCGCGGCGAACCACGGCACCAGATCGTGGCCTTCGACGGGGCGTATCACGGCGACACCTTCGGGGCCATGGCCGTGGGCGAACGCAACCTGTTCAGCGAACCCTTCGAGAACAAGCTCTTCCCCGTCGCCCGCTGTCCCTGGCCTGCCACCTGGTGGAATGACCCGGAGGTGGACGCGAAGGAGCAGGCGGCCCTGGCCGTGCTGGAGACCACGCTGCAGCAACCGACCGCTGCGGTGATCCTGGAGCCGTTGCTGCAGGGTGCCGGCGGGATGGCGATGGTGCGCGGCAGCTTCCTCAGACAAGTGGAGGCACTGGTGCGGCAATCGGGCGCACTGCTGATCGCCGATGAGGTCCTGACTGGCTTCGGGCGATGCGGTGACTGGTTCGCCTGCAAGCGCGCCGGGATCGAGCCGGATCTGATGGCGCTCTCCAAAGGCCTGACCGGCGGTTGTCTGCCCATGGGCGTGACCATGGCCAGCGAACGGATCTTCTCAGCCTTCGTTGGCGCAGACCCGAGCCTGACCCTCTGGCACGGCCACAGTTTCACCGCCAATCCGCTGGGATGCGCGGCGGCCAACGCCAGCCTTGATCTGCTGCAGCAGAACCCCGAGCAGTTCCTGGACTTCGAAGCACGGCATCGTCCCCATCTCAACCAACTGCAGAGCCATCCCAAGGTGAAGCACTGCCGTCTGACCGGCACCGTGGCGGCCTTCGACCTGAACGTCAGCGGCGATGCCGGCTATCTCAACCCCGCCGGGCCAACCATCAAACGGATCGCCCTTGAGCATGGAGTCTTCCTGCGGCCCCTGGGGCAGGTGGTGTATCTGCTGCCACCGCTGTGCATCAGCGACGATCAGCTCACGCAGTGCTACCGCGCCATCACAGCGGCTTTGGATCAGATCTGACAGCTCATGGGCCGGCCTGAATGGCTGCCGTCACATCGGCACGGGAGAGGCCATAGGGCAGCGAACAGCGACGTTCGTCTGCACCGGGCTGCCGCCAGATCACCACGACATCTTCACGCTCCAGCCGGATCTCGGCGGCCCAGTCGGGTTGGATGAGGGCCCAACGGCAGGGATCACCATCGATCCGCTCAGCGTTAAGGCTGCAGAGCCAGTCCTCCAGCGCCCTCAGGGAATGCTGATTCAACGGAGTGTTCGATGGAGGCTGAGGAGACATCGGACAACCATTCGGGTGACACCTGCCAGGCTCGTCCCTGAACCCCTGCGACTCCAAGCCCCACGACGAGGCTGAGCAACAGCGCCAGACCCAGCAACAGCAATGCCGTCCATTCTCCTCCCGAGAGCGCACGGCGTTCGCCGATGCCACCCCACGCATCAACGGCCTCTGGGGGCTGCTGGGCAGGAGATCGCTGCGGTTGCAGGCGCTCGTCGTACAGGCGACGACGTTCGGGGTCCGAGAGGAACTCGTAGGACTCCTTGAGTTGCTGAAAGTGCTTGGCCGCCTCAGCTGCAGGAAGCGTGGTGGTGTCTGGATGCAGTGCCTTGCTGCGACGACGGAAGGCCTGACGAAGGCTGGCCTGAGACGCCTGGGCGGACACTCCCAAGCGCTCGTAGTGACTGAGGTCGCTCTCGGACACAAGGGACAGCCGGTCATTCATCCTAGGGAGAGCTGCCGCTGCGCCCCATGCCCGACTCCTTGCCGGGTGCCGCGTTCTGGGAGGTCCTCGGCTGGAGACCTGAGACCTCGCAGCTGGAGCAACTGAAAGCCCTTCAGGATCAGCTGCGCAGTTGGAACAGTCGGGTCAACCTGACGCGTCTGGTGGAGGGGGATGACTACTGGATCAACC
>MDTA01132201.1_pt1 | contig 16468 bp, 18 predicted proteins | sample 811151 | NCBI WGS metagenome assembly MDTA01 (sample SAMN05326648, study PRJNA326480) | marine metagenome | isolation source: seawater | place: Indian Ocean: South | collected 2010 | reverse complement strand
CGCAAGACCAATATGACGAGGTCAGGGCATTAGGCGTGCCCGAGGACAGATGCACGCATATTTCAAACGGAATCGATACAGCGGAGTACAAAAGAACGCGATCGGTGGCGGAGTCCAAAGAGCGATTTGGTACCACAAGTAAAAGGCTGGTCGTAGGCGCCGTTGGCGGGCTCTCTGTGGAGAAAGGCTTTCATTTGTTGCTGGAGGCGTTCGCGAGAGTACGTGACGAGTTGAAGCTTGACGTGGAGCTATGGATCGTTGAGGAAGGAACTGAGAGCAACGATTGCAGCATCTCGAAGTTCTCGAGCTTCTGTTGAATTACCGACGCTTCCTGGCGGGCAGCAAGCGCAGTGGTGACGGTAGGGGTTGCCGAGTCGCGGTAGACTTCGTGGCCAAACGTCTGGGCGAGCAATGCCAGCACGACCGGGTGGCCGGCATAGAGATAGGCCATTACCGCTATCGCGACGAGAAACAGGAGTTCGAATATGCTGGTTCTGGAAGGTGCCTGATTTCGAGTGGGTACGTCCCACGGACGCGCAAGATAGCACCCTAATTGTCTGAATAATGTAGACTGTGCGACGTCACGCATCATCAAATGTGGCGTTTCGCGGGGAGGGGACAATGAGCATGGCGGCACGGTTTGCGATGTGTCTGCGAAATTGCTTCACGCTGCTAGCGTTCAGCGGCGTGTTTGTGATGCCGTCTGCGTGGGCACAGTCCTTCACGCTTAACCTCCAGGACGCTGAAATTCAGACTCTTATCACTACCGTATCGGAGGTGACAGGGAAGAACTTCATCGTTGACCCGCGCGTGAAAGGTAAAGTCACCGTCATCTCGGCACGCACGTTGCGTGATGACGAGGTCTATCAGGTCTTTTTGTCGGTCCTGAAGGTTCACGGATACGTTGCGGTACCGTCGGGCGGCGTAGTCAAGATTGTGCCTGAAACAGCAGGGCGCGCCGGGGGAGGCGTGGTGTCCGGAGGGTCGGATGAGCTGGTTACCCGTGTTATTCCTGTCCGTAACGTCCCGGCTGAGAAGCTTGTACCCGTCTTGCGGCCGCTGATGCCGAACACGGCACACCTAGCAGCGGATAGCGAGAGTAACACTCTGGTTGTGTCGGATACTGCCGGTAATGTCGAGCGGATCATGCGGGTGGTTCGCCGCATGGATGTGTCCAGCACGGCGCAGATGGAGGTCATTAAGCTGAGCCACGCGAGCGCCTCTGACGTCGCGGCTACCCTGTCGGGTCTGCAGACGGCTGAGAGGCAGGTCAATACTGCCCGCGTCGTAGCGGATGAACGCACCAACAGCCTGATTCTAAGCGGTGAGCGGGCTGCGAGGCTACGCCTGGTGGCGGTCGTGCGCGACCTGGACCAACCGGTTCGAGGCAGTGGCAACACCCAGGTGGTACGACTGCAATACGCAAGCGCTGTCGATTTGGTGCCAGTGCTCGAAGGCATTACGGGCGGGGCTGCCAAAGCCAAAAAGGATAAAAACGGCAAGGCGCTGGTAGAACGCACGACGATTCAGGCTGACGCGGCGATGAACGCGTTAATCATCACGACGACGCCCGCCCATATGCGCGTGCTTCGTGATGTTGTCTCGCAGCTGGACGTCAAGCGGTCTCAGGTACTGGTCGAAGCGGTTATCGCGGACATGTCCGCGGACAAGGCAAAGCAATTTGGGGTCCAGTGGCGCGTGCCGACCGATCCACAGTCCAGTGGCGTCATTGGCGGCACTAATTTCAGTGCCGGCAGTCTGGCGGCTTTGGCAAGCAACCCGTTAGGCGTCGCCTCCGGGTTATCTCTGGGATTGATTGACGGCGCTTTCTCGTTCAACGGGCAGCAATTTGCCAACTTTGCGCTGTTGGTACGCGCGCTGGCGTCGGACGCCTCAACTAACATTCTGTCTACACCATCGATCGTCACGCTCGATAACGAAGAAGCTGAAATTATAGTCGCACAGAATGTGCCGTTCCTGACCGGGCAATTTACGAACACCGGTGCGAATGCTGGGGCGACTAATCCCTTCCAAACGATCGAGCGCCAGGACGTTGGCATCATCCTGCGCGTCAAGCCACAAATTAATGCGGGAGATGAACTCAAACTCGACATCGAGCAGGAAGTGTCATCAATTGCGCCAACGACAACGGTGCAGGGTAGTTCCAACGCAGTGGACTTGATCACGAATAAGCGTTCTATCCGCACCAGCGTGATGGTCGCTGACAGCCGCGTTCTGGTGCTGGGTGGCCTGATTGATGACAACGTGCTGCAGAGTCGTGAGAAAGTGCCGGTGTTGGGTGACCTACCACTCCTGGGCGGGCTCTTCAGGCTAGACAATTCCACGCTTGCGAAGCGCAATCTGATGGTATTCTTGCGCCCGCGCATTCTGCGGGACGACGTCCCTGATAAGTTGAGTGCAGCGCGGTATGAACAGACCCGTAGCAAGCAGTCGCGTCAGCAGGAACATGGCGTTCGATTGATGCCTGAGGAGCAGACTCCGGTGTTGCCGGCACTTCGCGGCTTCATGGAACAACTCTCTGCGCCAGAGGGTAGTCCTGACCCCGCCGGCGACCGATAGCCGTTAGTGTCGCCGGACGTTTACCCGGTGGGTCAGCCAGGACCAGTCGTTTGATTGCTGACTTGCCTTACGGTTTCAGCAAACGCATGGGGGTCATGTTAGATCCCGAGGCGCCGTCAAGACTTCTCTGCAAATCACCCATCAGTACCCTCGGCATTGCAGAAGCTGTCCGCGCTTTGGGCCCGCACCTCCGAATCGTGCCGGTGAGCCCCGACGAATTTGACGCGCGTCTGGAAGCCGGGGCAGGCGGGGCCCGTGGAGATGAGGCCGAACGCATCATCGAATCACTCGATGAACAAGGTGACCTGGAAGCGTTATCCAGTTTTGTACCCCGTTCCAGTGACTTGCTTGAGTCCATTGATGAAGCGCCGGTCATACGCCTTGTTAACGCTGTATTGACGCGCGCCGTGCGCGCCGGGGCGTCGGATATTCATGTGGAGCCGTACGAAACACGGGTCGCAATCCGCTTCAGAGTGGACGGTGTACTCGCTGAGATATTGGCGCCGCCGCGCGCGCTCGCGTCAGTGCTGGCCGCACGTATCAAAGTGATGGCGAAGCTCGATATTGCCGAGCGCAGGCTGCCCCAGGACGGTCGTATCACGTTACAAATAGTGGGTCGCGCCATTGACGTACGAGTCGCGACCATTCCTTCGGGTCATGGTGAGCGAGTGGTGCTGCGTCTGTTGGACAGACAGTCCGGGCGGTTTGAGTTGGGCGACCTTGGACTTCGCGACCAACGCCTTGAGCAGGTCCGGGAGATGCTGCAGTCAGCGCACGGAGTCATCCTGGTGACGGGGCCAACTGGGTCCGGTAAAACTACGAGCCTGTATGCCGCACTGTCTTTATTGAATGACAAGACCCGCAACATCATGACTGTAGAGGACCCGATCGAATACTTCATCGATGGCGTAGGGCAGACGCAGGTTAATTCCAGAGTCGACATGAGTTTTGCGCGAGGTTTGCGCGCCATCCTGAGACAGGATCCTGACGTGGTCATGGTCGGAGAAGTGCGCGACTTAGAAACTGCACAGGTCGCCATTCAGGCGTCTCTCACGGGACATCTGGTGATGTCTACGTTGCACACAAACACGGCCGTGGGTGCCGTTACCCGGCTGCGCGACATGGGTGTGGAGCCTTTCCTGCTGTCTTCCAGCCTGACAGGCGTAATAGCGCAGCGCTTGGCGCGCCGTCTGTGCTCGTCTTGCAAAGTTGCCGATCAATCTGAGGATACGAGGCGGGTGCTGAGTCTGGAAGAGGGTGGCGAAGTTTTCATGGGCGCGGGTTGTGAACAGTGTGACGGGACGGGCTATCGCGGACGAGTTGGGATGTTTGAGGTGGTTACCGTGGACGAAGAACTCCGTAAGTTGATCCACGACGAGGCATCCGAGGAAGCGCTTGAGCAGCACGTACGCAAGCAGAGTTCCGCGCTATTAGACGGCGGACTGGAGCTGATATTGCGCGGCGAAACCTCGATGGAAGAACTACGCCGCATCAGCCTGGTAGCGTAGAAGCCCCGGTTACCCAGCAGGAACAATGCCGGTATTTCGATACGATGCGCTTTCCCCGGATGGCCGCAAGTCGTCTGGTGTACTAGAGGCGGAATCTGCCCGCGACGCCCGGTCGGCACTTCGCGATCAGGGGCTGACGCCATTATCAGTCACGGATACGCGTGGCAATAGCGGTCGCGGTGCCACGTCAAGCTGGGCCTCGGAGCGCGCTGAACTGACGGTGTTGTACCGAGTCTTGGGGAACCTGCTTACAGCGGGCGTTGAACTGGCCGATGCTCTGGAAAGCGCAGCGCAACAGGCGTCTACCCGCGGTCAGGCTTTGTGCCTCGCTATACGGGCTGAAGTGGTGCAGGGGACTGCGTTATCGGCAGCAATTCCCAAAGTGATTCCAAATGTTCCGACCATGGTGCCGGCAATCCTGTCAGCTGGCGAAGAGGCGGGACATCTCGGAGCGGTTTTGCTTGGACTCGCTGACCATGCAGATCGGGCAGGGGCGATGCGTTCCAGGATCGGCATTGCGCTGATCTATCCAATGGTACTCGTGCTTGTTTCCATGCTGGTGGTCATGGCCCTGATGGTTCATGTGGTACCTGAAATCACCCGGGTGTTCGCGGGGTTTCAGCAAGAACTTCCAATCCTTACCCGGACTTTGATCTGGGTAAGTGATGCCTTGCGTGACCGATGGTGGATCCTGGTCGTGATGATTGCCACGGTGATTGTTGCGGGACGTGCCGCCGCAACAATGGCAAGTGTCACGCGCGCGCTGGATGCAGTGCTGCTACGCGTGCCGCTGTTTTCTGCGGTCTATACGGCCATAGAGCGAGAGCGATTCCTGGATACGTTGGGGCTGTTGCTGCGGGGCGCTGTCAGCGTACAGGACGCATTGCGCGCGGCCGCGGCGGTGATGCGCAGCTCACACCTTAAACTACAAGCTGAAGACGTCGCTAAAGATGTGGAGCGCGGACGGGCATTGAACCTCGCTTTGCAGGACACAATGTTGCTCACGCCGGTGGGTTTGCAGCTCGTATCGGCAGGTGTCGAGTCGAGTCGCCTGTCGGAGATGGTGCAGAGCGCCGCGCGTATGGAGCGTGCCGCGCTGGAGGCACGGCTGTCGCTGTTGTTGGGGCTACTGGAGCCAGCACTCATATTGATGATGGGTCTCTTCGTATTGGTCATCGTAATCGCGATTCTGCTGCCCATATTTGAACTCAATCGACTTGTCGCCTGAAGCAGCTCTGAACTTACGGAAAAACCGATGCGAATCGCACGCGAATTGTCGCCTGAACTGTTGGTGGACGTGGACGAAGCCGAAAGCCTCAAGTCCGCATCTTTCGACTTTCCGTCAATTGGGCTCTCTTACCGGCAGTTATGTGACCTGGAGTTAATGACAAACGGCGGATTTGCGCCGCTTCGCGGGTTTATGACGCGCGGAGACTACGAGTCGGTTGTGAGCTCGATGCGCCTGGCTGATGGAACCTTGTGGCCTATACCGGTGTACCTCGAGGTCTCGGCAAGACAAGCAGAATCGCTAACCGTGGGCGGGTTGGTCGCACTCAGGGATGACGAGGGCTTCATGCTTGCTGTCATGGACGTTGAGGATATGTGGGAGCCTGACCGCCGCGCGGAGGCGGAAGCCGTATATGGTACGGCCGACCGCGCTCATCCCGGTTTGTCGCAGCTGTTCGAATCCGATGCGACTGTGTATCTCGGAGGAATGGTGCGGGCTGTGCAGTTGCCAAACCACTACGACTTTGAGGCGCTTCGACACACGCCCAATCAGCTAAAGGCCCAGTTTGAGCGGTTCGGATGGCGAAACGTGGTGGCATTTCACACAACCCGCCCAATGCATCGAATGCAACGTGCGATTTGCATGGACGCTGCCAAGCGTGCCAGCGCGCACGTTTTGATTCATCCCGTGGTCGGGATAGCTCGGCCCGGTGATTTCAGCTACTACGCTCGCGTGAAGTGTTATCGTGCAGTCGAGAAACACTTCCCTTTGGGTATCGCGACGCTATCGTTGTTGCCGATGGCGTTGCGCATGGCTGGTCCGCGCGAGGCTTTGTGGCATATGTTGGTGCGACGCAACTTTGGTTGCACCCACATGATTATGGCGAATGACCATGGAAGTCCGCCCGCCGGTGACTTCTACGAGCCATATGCGGCGCATGAACTGGTTCGCCAGTACAGCGACGAAGTGGGGATGGAACTCGTTGACTTCGAGCGCCGCGTCTATGCGCCCGCCCGCAAGGCTTTTGTGGCTGCGAGTGAAACTGAATCGGCTGGCCTCGATACAGAGTCCTTGAGTATGTCCGAATTCAACCGAAGGCTGGCACATGAAGAAGCGATTCCGGATTGGTACAGCTACCCGGAGGTTGTGGACGTCCTCAGGAACGTACACCCGCCGCGGCGCAAGGTTGGCTTGACCCTGTTCTTTACAGGGCTTTCCGGGGCCGGCAAGTCAACACTCGCGAAGATTGTATACGGGCGCTTGATCGAAGATGGAAGCCGTCCTGTGACCTTGTTGGACGGAGATGTTGTGCGCTTGAACCTCTCCAGCGAGCTCGGTTTTTCCAAGGAACACCGCAATCTTAACGTGCGTCGTATCGGATATGTCGCCAGCGAAATCACGAAGAACCGCGGCATTGCCATCTGCGCACCGATTGCGCCGTACACGGCGATGCGTAGGGCCGTTCGTGAGGCTGTCAGTGCCCAGGGAGCCTTTGTGGAAATCCATGTTTCAACGCCACTGGAGGTGTGTGAGTCGCGCGACCGCAAGGGCCTGTACGCAAAGGCGCGAAGCGGCATCATTCCCGAATTTACCGGAGTCAGTGATCCTTACGAGGTGCCAGAGAACCCTGAGATCCGCATAGATACTAGCCATTTTTCTCCAATGGAGGCGGCCGAGGAGATCTACCTGTATCTTGTCCGCGAGGGTTATGTCGATACGTCCGACTAGGGGAGGCTGGGAGCATTGGTGCGAACTCGCGGAGAATCCGGTTTTACGTTGATCGAAGTGATGATCGTAGTGGTCATCCTAGGAATTCTCGCGTCCATCGTGGTGCCACGCGTTATGGACCGACCGGACGATGCACGAATCGCCAAAGCGCGAGTCGACATTCGAGCCATCGCCAGCGCACTGGAGCTGTACCGGCTCGACAATTTTGGATATCCGACAACGGAGCAGGGTCTTGCCGCATTGACTGCGAGACCAACCAGCGGGCCGCCAGCGAAGAACTGGAAGAATGGCGGGTATCTTGACCGGCTGCCTACGGACCCATGGGGCAAGCCTTATCAGTACTTGAGCCCCGGTCTGCACGGAAGCTTTGATCTTTATTCTTTTGGCGCTGATGGACGTGCGGACGGAGAGGGCCCGTCGGCTGACATCGGCAATTGGAATATCGAATAGTCGGCCGGTAAACACTTTTAGTTGATCCCGCTCCCGCGGATTTTTGTGCGCTCCAACACGCTTGGGCGACAATGACGGGATGTGCGCAAATCGTCGTAAATGGGGCTGTTGGGGCCGGCAACGTGGTTTCTCACTGCTGGAACTGATGGTGGTCGTATTCATCATCGGGCTGGTGAGTGGCCTCGCGCTTATTCATTGGCCTGCGATCACAGATTCCAGCGTCAGTACGGAAGATACAATCCGGCGCCAGATTTTGGAGGCGCGTGAATACGCGCTGATGTCGGTTCGTCCTGTCAGCTTGTCGATGACCACGGATTCCTACCATTTTTCCGAGTACAGAGGCGGGACGTGGCAGCCAATCCAGGGCAGCGTTTTTTCTGGTGGCGGGCACAGCGTCACGGCCCGTTGGAGCGCCATGCGCGGCGGTCGGTTGCTCACATTACACGCCACCCAACCGACGATTGTGTCAGTCACGACCGGATTAGAGCGCTGGACTGAACTTGAGGCGCGCGCGCTGACAACCGATGGCCCCACAACTATCGTTTTGGGCGAGTAACTTCATGGGCCGCGTTTATGGTTTTACGCTGCTCGAGGTGCTTGTTGCACTGTTGATTGTCTCGTTGGCATTGAGCGGTCTCGTGGCAGTCGGTGGCCAGTCAGTTGCGTCCAGTGCGCACCTGCGGGCCAAGACAATTGCGACACTGGTCGCGAGCAATCGCCTCGCTGAGGTTGAGCTGTTGCAAAGTGGACTGGCGACGACGGAAACCTTTGGCGAAGCTGCGATGGCGGGGCAAAACTGGCGGTGGCGTCAGAGAGTGGGCGGGATTGGGGTTGGTCAGCTCAAACGCATTGATGTCGCCGTCTTCGAGCCGGCCCTTTCCACTCAGTCAGCTAGTTCGACGCCGTTGGAAGGAGCGTCGCCGTTGGTGACGCTTTCTGCATTGGTTCGACCCGCGCGGCGAAACGCACGATGAGGTATCACTTCCGTGCATTCAGTCTGTTGGAATTGCTGGTGGCGCTGGCGTTGCTGGCGACAATTGCGGCGATCGCGTATGCAGCCCTGACTTCTGTGCAACGCAGCAATGAACGTGCTCGCGGTGAATTGACGCGACTGAAAGAACTGCAGGTGGGCATGCATGTCCTGGCGGACGATTTATCGATGGTTGTCAGACGATCGGTCGCTGAGGGATACGACACTACGCGCGGTGCGTTTGTTGGTTATGAGGCTTCCTTCGAGTTCTCGCGTGCGGGAGCGTTGGATCCTGGCCGCGAACTTTCGGCGACTTTGTCGCGGGTGGCATACCGGTTGAAAGCTGGACAACTGATGCGTCGAAGCCGCTTTGCCATGGACTCCGCGAACGAATCGGCTAACGATGCGGCGTTCACAACCGAACAGGTGCAGATATCTGGCATTCAGACCTTGGGCGTGAGATACATGGGCAAGTCCGGTGAATGGTCATCTCATTGGGACGGCGTTGATGCCGCGCTGCCACGCGCTGTGGAACTGGTGCTCACAGTGCGAGACATTGGCGACTTGCGCAGACTTATCCTGGTCGACGCCCGATGAGTTTGCTCGGCAAGGGTCGACTTGGCGGTCGGGATCATTCGCGCGGGGCGGCACTGGTGATTGCTTTGACGATTGTTGCTGTCGCGATAACTATTGCCGTATCTTTTTCGGCCAAGGAGAGGGTGGCGGTTGCGAGACTCGGCACCCTGATCGATCAGGAGCAAGCGCGAGCCGCCGCGCGAGGGGTGGAACAGTGGGTGTCATCCATACTCGAGGAGGATGCGGAGGCGGGTGAAGTGGACCATCTCGGTGAACGTTGGGCAATTCCGGTACCCGTGATTCCCGCGGGGCGAGCGTCGCTTAGTGGCGCTGTGGAAGACCTGCGCGGGCGTCTGAACCTGAATGCGCTGGTGCGCAAGAATGGCACCGTTGATGAAACTCACGCCGCGAGAATGCGCCGACTCTTTGATGGGCTGAGCGTGAACCCGGACGTGGTGGATGCAATCATCGACTGGATTGACGCTGATGATCTGGAGCGCTTGCCTCATGGGGTCGAGTCGAGCTTCTACGTTGCACAGGAGCCGCCGTATCGAGCGGCAAACAAGCCGCTTGCGCATATCTCCGAGTTGTTACGCATAAAGGGTATCTCGGCGTCGGACTATGAGTTGCTGGAGACCCATGTTTCGGTTCTGGATCATGATTCCACGGTTAATGTAAATACGGCGTCATCTAATGTGTTGATGTCACTCGCGAAGAACGGGGATGCTGTGGCGTTTGCAGAGTTCATCAGGCGGCGCACTCTGGCGCCAATTGAATCTGCGGCGGAGGTCAAATCCGATCGCGCCTTCGCAGAGTTGGAGACTGAGTTTGCCGCGTTGGGCGTAGGGTCAAGCTGGTTCCAGCTGAGCGCAACCATCGTGCTGCCCAGAGCTGAACGTTATCATCACGCCATCATCCAGCGTGTTAACGGCAGATCCCTAACTCGCGTACGGTGGACAGAGGCATTTGAGTAAATCCATGCGCGCCGTATTGCTTCGTCGAACTGGCTCGGCGGCGGACGGATGGATCCGCTCGGGGCAGACCGCTAAGGGTGGTAGGAACTCTGGAACGCTCGAAGACATCATTGACGCTGATGACAAGGTTGTCATCGTGGTGCCCGGGTGTGACACGACCGTTGTACAGGTGGATTTGCCGCCGCTCGGCACGCGCGACCTTGGGCGTGCCATTCCGTTTGCGGCTGAGGAATTGATTGCCTCCGATCCGGAAGACACCTTCTACGCGACCCAAAGAATCGATCGCGAACGGGTTGAGCTCCGTTGTATGATGCGAGGCAAGCTTGCGGCCTATCTGGGGACCATCAAGGCCGCAGGCGCAGAATGTGTCCAGGTAATTACTGACTGGGATTTGTTGCACGCAGGGCCAGTCGGAGAGCTACGTGTCTGGTCGGAAGACAAACTGGCATGGGTGCGTGGTCCGGGGGTCGTCCCGGTCTGCCTGGAACGCGCTGATGCTGCCGTTGTCGTCGAGGCACTTGTTAGTTCAGGTGAATACGAATGCATTCGCATATACGGCGAAACTGGCTGGTTGCCCGAGATGACGATCGAGCAGGCGCAAGAACCACCTGTCGACTGGACAAACGCTTATCGTGCTGCCCCCGACCTCCGGAATCTAGATCTGATCGCGAGCGGCACGGATGCGAATCGGGGCACCAGCCGGACGCCAAGCTGGCGCGTCGCACTGCTGGTATTTGTGTTGGGTTGCGTATCGATGGGCGGTGCGGCGGCCCTGACACTCAGCAGTCTGGAACGTGAACGTGACAACTGGGACAAGCGCTCGGTCCAGGCGTATCGAGAGGCATTTCCGCAAGAGACCAGGACGCCCGACGTGCGTCGGCAGCTAATGGTCAAGTTGCGGGCTCGTGGGAACAGTACAAATTCCGTGCGCAATGACGCCTCACTCAATCTGCTGCAAATTTCGAGCAGGACCATTAGCGAAGTGCCTTCGGCAACTGTTCGGATGCTCAGGTTCGCGTCGGGACAATTATCGATCAGTATCAGCGCTGGGTCACTCGCGGCCATCAACACACTCCGCGACAAACTGGCTAATGAGCGAGTTGAGGTGCGGCTGAAGGACGCAGTTGTCACACAGGCAGGGGCCACCGGCACATTGGTATTGGGAGCCGGCCAGTGAGTACGTCGCGCTGGCTATACGGCTTGTTGCTGCTCGCGCTGGTGGCAGCTGCATTCGAATGGGCATGGCTTCCGTACCAGGATGCACGCGAACGCCTGGAAGAGGATGTCGCCAGGGCCGAAACACAGTTTTGGTGGACACAGGAACAACTCGCAGTGTTGACATCGTCTGCTACTGGAGCGTCACGGCGGGCGACGTTGGCGGCTGTAGAGGGTGCGATGCGTCGCTACGACGTTCGCCAGCAGGTCGAACGACTTGAACCACGTGACGAGACTCTCCGAGTTGTGTTTGAGAACGCGAGATTTGATCGGCTTGTAGCGTGGATGACGGTGCTGAAACGTGAACTACGTCTCTACTTTGAGAGTTTCGACTTTACGCCAGGAGCATCCGAGGGTGTCGTTAGCGGGACGATTGTAATCGCGGGCATTCAGCCGTGAAGTGGTGGATGCTTTTCGGGCTGGTGGCGTTGGTGCTATGCCTTGGTGTGACTGCTCCGGCTCATGTGGTAGTGCCGTGGATGTGGCCTGAAGCAGACACGGTGCTCAGCCGACTCAAAGGCACATACTGGAGTGGTAGTGCACTACTTCGCTCCGGCCGCGCGAGCGGTATCCAGCTGCGCTGGAATCTGATTCCGGAATCGCTTATCACCGGGTGCGCCAGCTTCACGGTTCGCATCGGTAGCAGCGGGCGGAGTTCTGTCCACCATTGTATGGACGGTCTGGAGTTGCGCGGTCTGTCTGCCGCGTTTCCGGCGCAAGCTCTGGCTCCCGTACTGGGCGCGCCTGCTGGGGTTGTGAAGGGGGCGGTCATGTTGCAGTCGGAAGAGCTGCAATTCTCCGAGCAGGAATGGTCTGGCGAGGGATTGCTGACGTGGAACAATGCGGAGGCAGGCATTGGCAAAACCGTAACCCTGGGCACAGTGGTAACGCGGGTAAGCATGCGTGGACGCAAAGCTGCATTTCAGATCCGCAACCAAGATGGCAGGCTCGCGATAGTCCTGGACGGTGGTATCGATGCGGTTGGCAATTACCGCGCAACCGGCTTTCTGATTGTTGCGGATAAAGATCCGGCCCTGCTGAATCAGCTGCAGTTGTTTGGCGACCGCCTGGCGGATGGGCGCATAGCAGTGCGACAAAGTGGGCGCCTTAGCTTCTAGCAGATGACCAAGAGGTGCGCGACGGTGGTCAGCGCTAACGAATACGAAGCGAGGGTCGTAACGGTGGAAATCTCGTGGCCTCCAGTCATGGAAGACGCGCTGGGACCAATCGTCCTCAGGCCGTGCAGCTTCCCGCCAGCTTGCGCTCCCATGCGAGGGCGGTTGCGACGATCTCGTCGAGGTCATCGTGTTTTGGAACCCATCCCAAGGCCTCTCGTATGCGGGTCGCGCCGGCTATCAGGCAGGGCGGATCGCCGGCGCGGCGAGGTTCTTCCCGCACGTTGAGTTTGAAGCCCGCGGCGCGTTCAACGGCCTCAATCACCTGACGTACGCTGTAACCTTGGCCATATCCGCAATTGAGGGTGGTCGAGTCGCCTCCGCGTTCCAGGTAGTCCAGTGCGCATAGATGCGCGCTGGCGAGGCCTTCCACATGGATGTAATCGCGAACTCCGGTGCCGTCAGGTGTGGGGTAATCGCTCCCGAAGATGGCTAGGCTGTCACGTTATCTGGATCGATGTTAGCGTGTGTAATGGGAAACGAAGGCGGCAGTTGTCGGCCAATCATGGCTCCATTTTAGTGACGCGGAGGGTCAACGGGTGGATATTGCGGGCAAGAATATTGTGATCACCGGCGCGGCAAGCGGCATCGGACGTGCGCTTGCACGGCGTTTCAAGGCGGAAGGCGCTGCCGGGTTGTGTCTGGCGGACCTCGATCGCGACGGCGTCGCCGAGGTAGCCCGTGAACTGGGTGCAATTGCCCAGCCGACAGACGTTTCCCGCGAGGCGCATGTGCAAGCCCTGGTCAACACTGCGGAAGCGGAACTGGGCTCGATTGATGTTTTCTGTTCCAACGCCGGTATCGCGCAAATGGGTGATGAATTTGCTTCCAATGACGATTGGCAGCGCAACTGGGATATTCACGTGATGGGTCACGTCTTCGCTGCGCGGGCCGTCGCGCCCAAAATGATTGAGCGCGGTGGCGGCTATCTCGTCAACACGGCGTCGGCAGCTGGGCTCTTGTCACATGTGCATTCGGCAACGTATTCGGTGACCAAACATGCTGCGGTTGCGTTGGGCGAGTGGCTATCGATCAACTACGGCGAACGCGGCATTAAAGTGTCTGTACTGTGCCCGCAAGCTGTGCGCACCGCCATGACAGTAGGCCGCGAGGGTGGTGTTGCGTCCCTGGATGGCATGATGGAACCGGATGTACTCGCCGAATGTGTCGTTCAAACGATGGCACGCGAGGAGTTTCTGATCCTGCCTCATCCCGAGGTATTGGATTATCTGCAACGTAAAACGGCCGACTACGACCGCTGGCTCCAAGGCATGCGAAGGCTGAAGGGACGATTTGATTCCGTGTAATAACCTTGCGGGGCAGGACGTCCCGCAAGGCTCTCGTGCGGTCTTAGGCAGCCTCGAAGTGCGCCGTAACAAAAGCCCCGCGACGGGACAGAGTTGTTTTGAACTCGTCAGGGAATGACTCGGCTACTGACCCTTTTACCGAGTCGTGACTCAAAAGCGCTTCCGACCAGCGTGACACCCGTGGAAATTCGCCCAGAAGACCTGAGTTGAGCTTGGCCTCTACAAACTGAAAGCGGTGAAAAAATGGTGCATAGGCGGCGTCAACCAGACAGATCGAAGAGCCGGCAAAAAGTGCCGAGCCTTCCTGTTGCGAGCCGTTGAGGGCGTCCTCCAGGCGTTGCAGGGCAACCCGGGCCGCCGCTTTGGCCTCTTCCAGTTCGTCGGGCGCCTTGCAGTAATACACCTGCCCCAGCAAACCGGAGAACGTGGGGACGTAGTCGGCCCATGCGCGATGGCGCGCGCGGGTCAGCGGGTCTTCCGGGTGCAGGCGGGGCGCTACCACCTCGTCCAGGAATTCCGCTATAGCATTGGATTCGAAAAGAGGTACGTCATCGATGAGCAGTACTGGGACCTTGCCGTGCGGCGAGATCTTGAGGAACCAGTCTGGTTTCTCGCGCAAATTGATGTAAGTCACTTTAAAATCGACGGCCTTCGCACGCATCACAATCACGGCGCGCTGAACCCAGGGTCAAGTAACCGAACTGATCAAGTGGTACAAGAGAGCACCTCGTCACTATCTGTGTTGGCTTATGGTTGGCGTCGACAGTATACGCTGATAAGTTCTCACGCCGTTTCTCGACCCAAGACGGGTAACCCCTGCGAATACGATCCATTATGAAAACTTTCCCCGCGACAGACACGGACCAGGTTACGCTGGCCAACTGGCGTACAGCGCCGTTTAATCGATGGGCGTTTCGTAACGTCCGAAACCTGGTTCCAACTGCCGCGATCACGCGCGGGTGTCGTGTGAGAGAACTGCCACGCCGGGCGCGCCCGCTGCATGGTTTTTCTTTTGTTGACAGGTCGAGTCAGACGCACGACCTCGACCAGGTACTTGGCGCTAACCACACGGATGCATTTCTCGTATTGCATCGTGGCGCCATTGTCGACGAACGCTATTTTGGAGGGATGCGGGCTTCTGATCCTCACATCCTGATGTCGGTCTCAAAATCCATCACGGGCGCCTTGAGCGGGATCGCGCGGGATCGAGGGTGCCTGGACCCAGACGAATTTGTTCGGCATTACATCCCAGAGGTTGCGGACAGCACCTATGACGATGCGCGCGTACGCGACCTGCTGGACATGCGACTCGCGGTCGATTTTGAGGAAGATTACCTCGCGACCGAAGGCGTCATGATTGCCTACCGTCAGGCAACCGGATGGAATCCGGTGGGCAAGGCGGAACCACCCAGCGACCTGCGAAGCTTCTTGTGCACCTTGAAGAGTGAAAGCAAACACGGTGGCAAGTTCCGTTACGTCTCACCAAACACCGACCTGCTCGGATGGCTGTTGGAGCGCGTGGGTGAAAGGCCGCTCGCCGAGCAACTGAGCCGCGACCTGTGGCAACCGCTTGGAGCAGAATTTGACGCGTACATCACCGTTGACCGTTTGGGCGCGCCGCGCGCGGCAGGTGGCATTTGCATGACACAGCGGGACCTCGCGCGGGTCGGGTTGATGATGCTGGAGCACGGCAGCGGGCTGGACGACCTTATTTTGGGTTCCGAATGGGTAGCGGAAACGCAGCACGGTGGCGACCTTGACGCCTGGCGCGAAGGAGACTTCGCGACGATGATTCCCGATGGCGCGTACGCGAACAAGTGGTACCAGATGCGCAACGACCTGGGCGCCTTCTGCGGGCTTGGCATCCATGGGCAATTTGTTTACGTCGCGCCCGCAACCAGTACCGTCATCACCCGCTTTGCATCTCAGCCAGCCCCATTCGAATCCTCGCAGTTTGAGTTGATGCTGGATATGTTTGATGCGATTGCACGGGTGATGGACTAAGGTTTCTTGCACCGCCGTCGCTGAATGATCTGAGACGGCCATAAATAGGTTGCTTATGTCACTCCAGCCCACTATCGATCCCGAACGTTTCCCGACGTTCTCACAATCGAAATCTATCGCCGTTGTCGGGGATGTGATGGTTGATGAGTTCGTGTTCGGGGATGTTTCGAGGGTGAGTCCCGAGGCGCCGGTTCCTGTCCTCAAGGTGACCAGGACGGAGTCCCGCATCGGTGGTGCTGGCAACGTTGCACATAACATCAAAGCGCTTGGTGGAGAGTGTACGTTGGTGGGCTTGACTGCGCCGGGTGACCGTCTGCCAAGTCTGCTGTCTGGTGAAGGTCTGAATTTCAGGCTGGTGGAAGCTCCCCGGTACACGCCAATAGTCAAACAACGTGCGGTTGCTCAGAACCAGCAACTGTTACGTGTGGATACCGAGGACCCAAATTTCGCCGGCGACTACGACGTGTCGGCCGTAGCAAATGCACTACGAGAGTTTGACATCATCGTCGTCTCGGACTACGCGAAGGGCCTGGTTACGGCTGCACTCATGGACGAGATTCGCGCCTTGAACAAGTGTGTGCTGGTCGACCCAAAAGATATCTCTGTCGAGCTGTACAGGGACGTGTACTTGCTTAAGCCTAACCTGGAAGAAACCCGGCAGGCGCTTGGTATTCATGCCACTTCCGACCATTTGATTCAGGAATGTGCGACTCAGTTTCGCGAACGCTACGGATGCAATGTGCTCATCACTCG
>MDTA01109180.1_pt1 | contig 16468 bp, 3 predicted proteins | sample 811151 | NCBI WGS metagenome assembly MDTA01 (sample SAMN05326648, study PRJNA326480) | marine metagenome | isolation source: seawater | place: Indian Ocean: South | collected 2010 | reverse complement strand
GAATCACCATTGATCCCTCTTTAAACATATGACTACCAAAAGATTCAATCTGATCTTGTAAGATAGATTGAAGTGTAGTTAATTCTCTTGCTTGTACGGGTTTTCCCGGATTGAACAAGACTCTATAAAAATTATTATCCTTGTTAAAATCGTCGTAATAAGGACTTATATTGAGATTCGTTTTTTGTGGCATTTTTTAGAATTCCAAAATGATTTTAATGTCTTCTTTTTGTCTAGAGTTTCTTGTGATAGTCGCCCTATTATCGATGTAAATTATATCACCTGACCCTTTATTTATTTCAGAAGTAGCAAGTCCATTTGTGAAGTTGATACCTAAATCAACATTCTTTGTTAGAACTGTTGCGATACCTGAGTTAAATGATGTGTCAATCGCTGCATTAAATGTTGGTGTGCTTACTTTTTTTGTTGCATCTGATACGAATTCAATAACTTGAGATTGAGTTCCAACACCAACATAATCAGTCTGATCTACAGCATTGCCAAAATATAAGGATCTATCTTGAAAATATTTCAAAACTTTTGTATCATTATCATATGATGCAACATAACCAACAGCTGAGACAGAACCTTGTGATTGTGATAGTTCTTCACCTACTGTTGGTACTGACGTTGTTGTAGGTGGAAACTTAATTGCTTTTAATGATGAAAATGAATCGTTAAAAAAGGTTGATGTAGTTCCAATGGAGGTAGGATTTTTTAATAATGTTACCTGTGCAAATTTGGTGTCAATAGGAAAGTCTTTATTATCCCCACCAAATCTTGCATAACATAACACACGATCAGTTCCTAATTCTTCATAAATATTATGTCCATGTCCTTTAGATGGAGGAATAATAGGGATTAATTTTGCTTTTGTAGCAGATGTGTTATTCAAATTTGAAAGGTCAACGATTCCGTAGGTATATCCTTTACCACCAGAGGAAACAACAGCATTTGTAATCTCACCAGCTGCATTGGTATCAATAACTACTTTTGCACCCGTACCATCACCAAATATAGGTACCTCAAGTCCCGTTACTTGTTTATAACTTTTTCCGGCATTTTCAATATAAACTTTTTTAATTTGGTTATTGTTAATATCTGAATTACCATTTTCACGAACTGATTGTATTGCAGCATCATTGGTGGTTTCCCAATCATTTGGAACTGAAATAAATTCAGTTGAGTCAAATTTAATAATATCACTTGGAGATACAGTATAAAGAAATTTCCAGATATAACCATCTCCACTTTCTCCAGCTCTTGATGGTTCTAAATCTGTAAATATTGGTTGATCTTGAGATGCGTTACCAGTAGTATTGATACCTGACGAACCATTATCTATACAAATGTAAACATTAAAATTTTCATTAATAACATAGTATCTCGCATCATATAATCTAGCAGAGTCAGTGTTTGGTGATTTAAAATTTATACTATAATCATGACGATACATTTCATATTTTTGTCCCTGCGTCCAATCAACCTTTCTTATTAAACGTCTTATATTCTTTCCTGTAACTCGTTTACCGAATAATATTGTATCTCCAACATGATTATTTGTGTTAATATTATCAATTGGTGCTGGAGTTTCATCATCAAAATCACTATCCCTACCAAATCCTGCAACCTCTGCATTTGGTAATCCTAATGTAACATAAAAAGAATCTGTTGGATCAGCTCCTCCTATACCTGTAACTGTGTTTACAAAGTTACTAGCGTTTAAAATCCTAAACTGATCGGTTACTACTGCTGGCATTTTATTACTTTTTTCTATATTTATACGCGAATCATCATGGTAAGTCTTTACGCACTGCTCCGGTATCCCTTAAACCAAAAAGTTTTCTTTGAATCGTAGGGAAAGTCGATATTCCAACACCAGTTGATAAACCAACTGTATAACCTGTTACACCAATTGCCACAGGTTTATCTCTTCCTAATGTTGTAGAATCATTTGAAAATCTACCCCATGAGAAAGATCCCTTTGGAACATTTTGTACCACATTAATGATACCATTCATACCATAATGAGATCCACACTGATAATAGTAGATACCTGCAGGAACACTTGATGTATTCCATGTAAGAGTACCATTTTGTTGTCCATTGTTAGTAACACCAGTATTATAAGCACCAGTTGCACCATTTCCTAAAGCATCCTTAATATAAAGTGGATGTGCGTTCATATTGTTAGTGAATATTAATATATCACCTTTTTGAATAGTCAAAGTTGGATTTTGACCAGTTTCCGCACCATGTCTGTCAGTACCATTTAAGATATACGCAACGTTTGCATTAGCAGTAACAGCAAGATTAAATGTAATAGCACTAGCTGATGCTAGATTTATTCCTGCAGTATTGATTCCTGAATGCACATTGGTAACTATTTCTATACTTGATCCAGATCCAATTATCTGTTTAATGATATAAACATTATCAAGGAATAAAGTTCCTATGCCAACTGTGTCATTTGAATTACCACTTTCATTAAGAGAAGTGACTCCATTACCTACAAAAGTATCAAAAATATAAATTGGATATCCAACTTTTAAATCAGGTGTTAACGCAGCAGATCCATCTCTAGTAAGTCCAAATTTTAATCCAACAGTGGATACACCAACTGTAAGGGTGCTTATACCAGTAATTGTGCCCTTAAATCCACTTACATCTTTTATACCAGTTAATTCTTCTGATAATGGTAGTGGTGATGGAGCAATAACTGCAGGAGGATTAGATGATGTATAACCAAGACCAATATTATTCACAGCAACTGATGCTATCGAACCATTAGTGATGGTTGCAGTTGCTGTTGCATAAGTAGAAACACCAACCTTTGCAAATAATGTATTTGCCACGCCCACAGGTGCTGCAATGTTAACGCTTGTTGTTGATCCTACGTATCCACTACCACCATCTACGACTGTGATAGCAGAAATTGTACCTGCAGCAGATACAGTTGCTGTCAAAGCAGCAGATACTTGATCAACGTTATTTACTATTTGGGCACCAAATGTATCAATAACTATAGTAGACTCATTTTCTTCATAGTTGAAGAATTGTGCATCATCAACGAATATGTCTGTCCCACTAGCATTTGAAGTTGATAAGTCACCAATTATTCTTGCAGTTGGGAAGATTAACGGTTCAATTGAATCTCTAGCCTTTGAAACAACTTTACCTCTAATTATCTTATCAATTTTTTGTTTTCTCCAGTTAACAATAGGTCTAAATGTATTTGGATCAATTCCTCCACCTGTATATAAGTCAGTTTCAAAAGTATCTGATGTGGTAATACCAACAATTGTTCTCTCAGTTTGTGGTAGCACTCCTCCACCTCTTCCAACCTCAACTACATCACCCTCTTTCAATGTGGCATTTACATCCACAATATTTGTATCAACCCCATCAGTACCCTTATAGAAAAATACAGAAACATCATCACCATCATCTGGTGGAACTTCAAATCCAAACGTAGTGCCTCCTTCAAAATTATATGCCACACCGGGTTCTTGTAATACACCATTAATGAATATTAAGAGCAAGTTCTCCATTTTAATTAATGAAGAGTCAATATTAGAATTGTTAATTTCAAAACTTAAAAACTCACCATTTAATTTTATAGGGAATCTTTTTCTAACACCGTCAATAAATGGAGTAATGGGATCAATAAAATCAAACTCACCAAAGTCCCAAGATGCAAAATTATCCGTGAACACCTCAGTAACAGTTAATTCAAAGTCACTTACTTTAGTTGATAATCCTCTCTCAGTAACCAAACCAACAGGTCGTATTACATCACCTTTTTTAAATCCAAATCCAGTGCTTGCTACTTTAAATGAACTTACTTGATGTAAGGTTGAACCTATACCCGTAGTTGGAGCAGCATCAACATCAACTGTTAATTTTAAACCAAATCCTGTTGCAGTCGTTGGGCCTATACCCAATCTAGAAACACCAATAACATCTAAATTTTCATATGTAGGGGGTTCAACATCAATTTGTGGATTAACATATCCAGTGCCACCACTTACAACTGTAAAGGCCAATGTACCACCAGCACCAACGGTTGCTGTGATATTTGCACCAGTTCCACCACCTCCACCGGGATGAACATCAATTGTAATTGTATTAGTTGTTACTGCAGTGATCGCTGTCTGAATACCTGCGATTGGATCAGGTAAACCAGTTGTTTTTGAAACTGCACGAGGATATGGATGAAGTGTTGCAAAATGATCCTTAGAGCAACTAAAAACAATACCACCAGTATCAATACCAACTGTATCACTTGTAGTTAATCCGTGATTTGGAATAGTAAGAACTAAAATACCCGTATGAGATGTATATTCTGCATTTGTTGCTGTTAATGCTTGACTACCTGCTCCAGAAAATGCTGCTTTTTTAATTGAACCAATACCAGAACTTACAAATCTATGTTCATACGCCACATCAGTTACACCGACTGCAACAGTTCCTCTGTATCCGGAACCGAGTATATCACTTGTGCTAAGTCCAACAGATGTGATTGTACCATTAGCATTTTTCAATGCGGTTACAGCAGCACCTACAAGTGGAGCAACACCAAGACCACCAGTGGATCCTAATGATACTATCATTCCACCTCTAGGTAATTGATTCAAATTAACATCAGTTTCACTTACAATTCTTTGTCCATTTGCTGATGTTATGCCAGTAAATGTTACAGTTGTAATACCAGCTGTAGTATCACCAGTAAAATCGTAATTATTACCTTGATTATTTGATGTAGTGGGTGTTTGGAATATACCATTCAATAACACAATACTACCACCAGTTTGAATACCAGTTGCATTTGCACCAGCAACTTTCATTAAATGTGTAGCACCTACTCCTGTGAATCCATCAGAAATATCATCAAAAATTCTATTCTTATCGTAACTTTGTCTTAGATAAACTCTACCATGAAAATCTGATCTTGGAATGATTGAGTTAGATGCATCTCTTTTTGTGATATTAGAACCTTTTGGTGGATCTGTAAAATGTATTTTACTATCTACAATATTAAATGACCCTTTAAATTTCCTTACTGCAGTATTATCATTATGAGATGCTGCAATAGTTCCTAATGCACCCCTCTCAACACTAACTAATTTGAAAGATCCAGTTCCAGTAATTGGGCCAACTGCAAGTGTGCCTAGACCAACAGCAGTAACTTTTAAAAATTCATCATCAATTTTTAATATATCACTCGTAGTGATAGAGGATAATCCAGCAATACTAGCAAAAGTATCAGTGGCAGATATACTTCCTCCGTTATTTGTTAATGTAGTATTAATTGGTGTAAATGCAATGGGAGATTGTATTAATCCATCAATAACTATTAAACTCTTTTCAAGTTTTTTAGTCATTTCTAATTGATGTGCATTACCTGCACCAAGTGAGGTAAATGTTACAGCAGTTCCTGCATTTGCATTTGATAAAGAAGTTGCTAATCTAAATTTATCAGAGTTATCTCTTATTGCAAAAACATCAGTAGGTAAATCAGTTCCCGGTGCAGTTTCCATAGAATCTGCGGTCACTCCAATAAATGTGCTCTTTGGAGTATATTTTAATTTTTCACCAGTATTGAAGAAATGATCTTTTATTAAAAACTCACCAGTAGCTGCAACAACAATATTATTATCAGATGGATTAAATGTTTTTGCAAAAATTGGAATGTTATTATGTTTTAAATCAAATTCAGTTTTATTTGACCTATTACCATTTACAGCATTATATAATGTTACCCCTACATTTTCAGTTACACGACCATAAACAAAATCTGGTGGTGTATTAAATAAATCTAAATCAGTGTAAAATACTTCACTATAAGCGGATACTTCTGCATCAGTAACTCCAGTATCAGGATTAAATCTTAAATTAAATTTATTATTTGCAAAGTTTGCAATAAATGTACCTATACCAGCTGTGCTTCCAATAGAGATGAATGGATAATGAACAACAGAGGTATCTGTACCATTATGGGTTGCTAAAACTTGATGCATTGCAATGGTTGATCCAACTGCAACTTTAACTATACTTTTTATAGTGCTAAATTTATTTGAGTCTACACCAACGAGAGTTGAAGTACTACTTACTCTCTTAAATGAGGATTGCAAATTAACTGTTCTTTCATTTCCTGCAGATTGAGCAGCATCTTTGAATCTAAATGTACCTATACCAGCAGTTGTAGTTCCAAAACCCACTACCTTAGATCTTAATGTGGCAGTGTTGATTCCTGTATTTTCAAAATCGATTGATAAAACACCTGAACTCAAATTAGATGTAAATGTACCTATGAAATTATTTGACAAATTATCTAATGATCCAGAGTCAGCATAATATTCAGAGAAGTAAGAATCTGTTCCGTCATGAGTAACGTATAAGTCAACCACATTTTTTTCATTAGTTACATTATCAGTAACCTCAACTGTTGCATAAAATGCCGATGTTACACCAACTTCACCATTAACTAAAGATATTGTGGCTGATGGATCTGCAGTTTTTGCTACACCAACAAGATTAATAAATCCGATTGAATTAGTATTAATTCCTGCTGTAGTGCTATTAAATCTACTTCTATAAATTTTGATGTCTAAATCATCATCAAATACATTTGTAGGAGTTATCCTTAAGAAAGTATCGCTTGTTGATGAATCTGCTATACCTTCAAAGTCAACAATCGTTTGAGTTCCTATTCCTAATTGGTTTTTCTCAAAGGTAAATGTATCTGTATTATCTTTATAAATGACTAATTCATTTACCTGAATTTCATTTGTAGATGGATTTTCTGTTTGTATAACAAAACTTTCATAGTCAGCAAGAATTGGAACATCAACTTTTCCACTTAATGTGCTATTTGTATTTGAAAACAGATTACTAAAATCATCAATGTCTAAAACTCTATTAGTTAAACATTGAATAAAATCTGATAATTTTGTGCTTTGTAATCTTAAAAATTTAGATTGTGTTAATCCAATATTATCAGTATCTACAACAAAATCAAAATTATTGATAGTATCAACTCTTTCTTCACTTATCACATCTCTACCTATTACCAAATCAGATATGGAACTTATTCCTGATTTAGCTTTTGAAGTTAAAACTGTATCAGAAAAGTTTTTCAAACCTGAAGTGTGAATTAATCTATTTACAGGATCACTTATCTCAGCAAAAGTTTGTGAACTTTGAATAGTGTATGCTAAATTTTGATAATAATCATTATCTGGGAGAACCTGATAATCTTCACTTAATTTACCAATCTCAGTATTCCACCCTTGATCTTTTTCAAGTGAGTAATCAATATTAAATCTTCCTCGATTATTATTAAGAGTGTTAATTGTTGCCACTGTTCCGGTTATTTCACCCCTTATCAGATCACCAACTTTTAATTTTTTAGATCCAAATACCTTAATAAAATCATCAGGATTATTTTCCAATACTGTCAAATCTTCCAATACAAACCTATTATTAAATTTAATTCCTAATCTTTCACCCACTCTAAATTCAGATGATTTTTGGATAGATCTAAATTGTGGATACTTATTAAAGTTTATTATGGTTGCATAATTTGTTTGTGATGTTTTTGCAATTCCAACAGCTGTGGATAAACCTACTAGACTAAATTCTAATTTAGCTGGACTTGTATTTTGATAATCAGTAATTTCAAAAAAGTCATATCCATAATCAGTTGAGTTATACCCAGATCCTATTAAATCACCATTAGCATCAGGATGTAACTGTATTCCCTCCACAAATATCTTATCACCAACAGCAAATGGTGCAGGATTAAACCCACCTATAGGAGTTACTAAAGTGCATGTAACTATACCTGTTGATGTTGAATTTGCCATTCCAACAACAGTATTTACATTTATACCATTTGAATTATTGATTGTTCTTAATCTTTGCTCAATTGGTTTTAATCCCTTTGGTGTACTAAAAATTTTAACTGAAGATATAGAACTAGAAGTCAAACTTAATTCTATTACTCCTTGATCAGTTAATAATCCTGTTTCAGGATCCACTACAACTAAATCCGGTACAGAAAGATAATCTTGTCCTCCAGATAATATTTCTATGTCAGATATAACATCAGAATTTATTAAAGTTATTGTAGGTGATATTCTAGCCTCTGGTCTTAATGTTTTATCTGAGTGATATTCAAAACCGGGATCTAATATTCTTACTTTGTTTATTTTATTAATAGATTGTGATAATGCTAGAACTTTTGAGTTGACACCAGACGCTGTTGTAACACTAGAAATACCGGGGAATTTTTTATATCCAAAACCACCAGATGCCAAATTAAGTGCTCCTATACCACCCACAGCATTTGAAGAACTTGTCTTATATGACAAAGTATCGGTATTACTTTGTGTATATGTTAATTTTTCAGGTATTTTTCTTAATGAAATGTTAAATGATGTAGAACCAATACCAAATACTGAATATGAACCTTCATACTCACTATCAATATAGTTAATTTTATTTCCATCTTTTACGTCTGTATCTGATGTGCTTATAAATCCAGATTTATCGACAGCATAAAAAAGATTTACAGGGTTGTTTGAATTGTAATTTAATATAATTGTACCACCAGCACCAATAACTCCTTGTTGTGTAATAGCAAAATTAGTTGTTGAACCACCAGAAACAAATTCATTTTTAAATTCTGAATCATAATAAAATTTTAAATCTAAACCAGATAAAGATGAGTCTCCAACATAAAAAACAAGATCATCATTATTTACAATTGATAATGGTGGATTAATTAAAGATAATTCTTGACCAGATCCTCCAGTATTTGTTTGTATTCCAATTATTTTGGGTGGTTCATTAATTACATCATACCTTGTTTCACCTAGTTGAAAAGAATCATCATCTATTCTATAAATGTAATAAGATCTCTGTGAAGATAATCCTGTAGCTACAGCACCACTTGTTATATCATAGTAAACTTTTTGACCTGTTACAAATCCATGATCATCTTTGAAAATTCTATCAGTACCTACATTAGATTGAACTAATGACATGGGATTTATCAAAAGTTTATCTTCCACAGAGGAGTATTTGACTATAACCGATGTGCTCACACCTGTGCCACCTGATATGTTAGAATCAAGAGTTAAATCGATAATTTCTGAGTTTGAAAGACCATGAGCAGTTGTAAGAGTTACTTTACTGATGATTTTTTCTACTTTACCTAATACTTGTGTATGATTTGTCTCCAATGAATACTCAAAGTTATCTGTTGGTGAATTTTTGAAGAAAATAGTTTCTTCACCTCTAATTGTGGATAATCCTACTAAATCGTTAGAAATTCTTTTAGCAAAGACAGTTGTGCCATCTGTTAAATTAAAACTAGCTGCAACTGCTTGTGTCACACCAGTACCAACTGATAATACACCTGCACCGGTTGGAATTTTTAATGTTAATTGTTGATTATTAGTAAAAGGATGATTTGGTAAGAAAATGCTCTTAGCAGGAACACTAATCACTTTTGATAATTCACCAGTTGTAAATGACTTAGCCATAGAAACAACTGTACCTGCAGTTAATGCTAAACCAACTTGCTCTTTTGGATTGAAAAATACTTTTTCATTTATTTTTGAATTAAATGGATCTGTCTTAAATTCAATTGTAAATTTATGTGGGACTGTTGATACTATATCTGACAATGCATGTCCACTACCACCTACAATACCTCTTCTTACTCTTAATATTTTTCTATCATCAAATTTATTAATAACCTGTAATTTTTCAGTTCCTATTCCAATACTACTTCCAATTGATATCCTTTCAGGAATTGATGAAACATAAATGTCTGTAACAACACCTGCTGTAGCGTTTGCACCTAAGGCTTTATATAATACTACTGACTCAGATGATACACCAACTTTAAAAGAATCAGTTAAATGAGGAATACTTGTTGTTAAACCTGATATTGCAATCTGATCATTTTGTGTAAAATTATGTGATGTCGATATAAATCCACTAACTTGAGTAGCACTATCTCTTACAAATACTACATCATCATATGTCTGAACAGTTGTATTAATATTCAGAATTGGTTTACCAGTAACCTTAGAAACAAACGCACTAGCACCTCCCCCAGAGGTGTTACTATTATCAAATGTAAGACTATCGTTTACTTTGAATCCACTACCAGACTCTACTATTTGAAATCCTTCAACATTTCCCTCTGTAACCGATTCAATAATTGCACTTTGTTCTATGATTTCATTTGATTCTGAAATAAAATCATTATCAGCATCTGGATCAGATACTTTGTATGGAAGTGTATTTCTTATTAAATTATTTGAATTTAAATCAAAATTATTTTGATTAATTAAAAAATTATCCTCAATAGGTGTTGATCTATAAGTATCTCCTATGAAATAAGGAAACTTAGGTTCTAATGATCCAGATGCTGCAGTTGCAACACCAACAAAATAAGCATATACACCATTTGGATACTCAGGTGTTTTACAAAATCTTCCATTACTTTTATCTAAATCACCAGATTCATTAAAAATAAAATCTTCAACAAAAAATCCATCGGCAAATAATGTTGATGCTGGTCTATTTGCCACACCTGATGTATTTAATTGATAACTAGTATCTATTACTTTTATTGATGAGTTTATATCATCAGGATCAGAATAACCATAAGGGCCATAAATTGGATTACCATCGTATGCCCAACCTACTATTGGTGAGTGTCCATTTACTGGATTAGGATCAGAAAAGGGTGATGATAACAATGATGTATTATATCCAACAACTGCATATTGAAGGTTAGTATCAGATTCTTTTAAAAGTATCTCATCATCAAATCTTTCTAAGTTATTTACTGTTAATGATCGAACTGATGGTTTAAATATTAATCCAATTCCAGCTGGTTTAACCAATACTGTTGGAGATTCAGTATAACCAATTCCCGGATTTATTATTTTTACATCAGTTATCTTTCCATTAGTAACAACTGGTCTTAATTTTGCACCTATACCTGATCCAACACCTACAAATTCTAAATCAGGTGGTGAAAAATACTCTTTACCACCAAATCTTACATCAGCTGTGATAATTTTACCTTTTGATGCAACAACTTTTATCTCTGCATCCTTACCATTTTTTACTATAACACCCGGATCTTTTTCAAAATTTAAAATATCAGATCCATAATTTGTTCCAGATTCATACAAATAAGTATTAAGAACTGAACCTCTAACTACAGGTGTCAATACAAGATCATCAGATCTTGTTAAAGTTGTAGGTGAATAAACTGCTTGAACATTAACTGTGATTTCAGGATAGAAAAATTCCTGTAATCCCGAACCAAAACTTGTAAATCTAACATAGTTTTTCCGAGTAAAATTACTATTGTCAGATCCATCGGCACCTGCATTTGCTAATCTAAAGGTGTCATTATCTAATTTAATGATATAGTATTGATTGCTATTAGATAATCCACTTATGGTTGTACCACCAGATGCAAAATCATACTTTATGATCTCTCCAGTTTCAAAACCATGATTTTTAAATGTAACAGTATTCTCTATTGTTGATATTCCTACTGGTTTGACAAATAATTTTCTATTTGTATAATTTACACCTTTATTTTTTATAACAACTGATTTTAGGTAATTTTTTTGATTAAAAAATCTAAATTTGTGAACACCTTGATTATTAACTGTGGTGAATCCAACTGTGTTGATACCTGCGTTAAAATCATTGATTGTAGCAAATAACTTTACTGAGGTAATACCAACCACCTTTGGATAGTAAACAGACCCATCAGCAAGAAATACACCCTGATCAATGTTATTACCTGACGAATCAGTTGCAATACCTATAGATGGAAATCCATCATTATCATAAACTAAAGGCTCCCCATCTTTAAGATTATGAGGTTTAGTAAATATAATTTGATCATTGAATATGTCTAATCCACCATTTTTAGTTGATAGTCTACCGTCAAATGACAATTCTCTAAATCTTCTACCAACAACAGGTTCAATGATCGCATCTGCACCATTTCCTCCAGTTAAAGAAACAGATAAAATTCTTTCAATATCAAAATCTTGTTGATCAACTAATATTTCACTTAAAGTTCCTTTTATTACAGGTCTTACCAAAGCAGTGACTCCTGATCCTACTTGAGGTAGAGTAATATCAGGTAAATTTATAACATCATAATTTGATCCACCATTTAAAATTTTTACTTCATCTAATGGCCCAAAGTAAATCTTGTCAAGTGACTTGTAATTTACTATTTCAACTCCATTTATAAGAATACCAGTTGTACCGGGATTAGTGATAGAACCAATTCCTGATTTTATATTGGGTACAGCAGGAAATTTCTTTAATATTTTTTGAACACCGATATTTTCATTTTTATGCCTTAATAGCACAAAACTATGACTACCTGCTCCGTCAAGTTTAAATTCTACAAAATCTGAAATTGGAATAAATGATCTTGATGTATATAATCTAATTTTCTTATTAGTAATTCTCTCAACATAATATACATCTTCTGTGAGACCATCCATTATGTTATTTGATGCCTTGTAAAATATAGCATCACCAGTTCTAAATTCATGTGGATTAGGAAATGCAATAATTGAAAATTTCTGTGTTAAATTACTGAATCCTTGCAATTCACTAGGGTCATTACCTGTAATGGTACTCTTTGAAACAGTTTCAGTAATATCATATGATGGTAATGAAGATGATGCTACATAATAACTCTCTTCATCTTGATTATAGGTATTTTGGACATTAGCAGTAATTACATTATTACCAAATTGTAATTGTGAAACTGAACTGAAAGCCCTATCCACTTTTCTACGTAAACTATAATCTTCATCTTTATCAATAAAAATACTATTATCTAAATCTATTTTAATTGTACCATCACTTTGATTAGTAATATTGGTTACTGCCACTCCTGAAAGAACTACTTGTTGTGCACCACCTCTTTTAATAATATCTGCTTTATCATTAATTTTTAAGTTAGATTTATCTACATCTGAATTAAAAAATACAACACTAGTATTAGTTGAAACACCTACTTTATTAATATGAAATGAACTAGATGTATTATAAATCCAAGAATTAAAAAATACTTCCTTTGGTGTCTTACCAGTTATCGGATTTTGAATTACTTCACCTAAGTTTTTAACTGTAATTCTTTCACCTTCTGTCGTAACACTAGATCCCGTAGATGCTAGTAACTCAAAATTGGATAATACACCTGTAATTCTTAATTCTACCTTTTTATTGATATCACCATTTTCATAACCAAATACAAATTCATCAGATCTTATATCATCTGTTGTTGAAATGGCAGATGTAATTCCTGTACAATTTAAAAACTGATTTAATGTTTTGTCACCATAAGTTATTGTGTTTATACCTGATACTACTGTACCAGTTGTACCAAATCCCACAGTAGAATCTACAGTAATTACAGACGAGCCAACCGATACATTATCAATAACTTTTGATTTTCCGGGTATTGTAAATATACCATTAATACCACTCCTCTCATTAAATCCAACAAACAGACCTAATTTATAGTAAGTTTTTCTATCTCTAGTAACTATCTCAACTTCAGATACAGATGCATTTGTTTGCGAATCATTTGATTTAGTAATTGTTTGTCCTACCAATTTATTAGGATCACCACTAAGAACCTCAGTTAATATAATTTCTCTACGAACATACTCTGCACCAGAGGGTTTTACTAAAAATTCTTCTGTATCAATTATTTTAGGTGTAATTCCGTATAAAACATTAAACAAAATACGGAAAGACTCTGCAGTTCCTTTAGATTGATATAATGATTTAGACTCTTTTATAAAATTACTTACATCTATATTCGGTATAAATTTGGTATCCTCTAGACCCGGAGTAAAGGTTGACTTTACTTTTTTATAAAATTCTTGTAAAAAAAGTACACTTAAGTTATTAACAGGTGCATCTGCATTATGATCGGCAGCTGTTGTATTTGAAAATATTAATTCACCGGGATTGTTTGGATCTCTATATGACGTAATACCACTAAAACCTCTAATACATCCTGTAAAACTATTAGTTGTAATACCAGTGTATGTAATTACCTCATCATCTATTTTTAAAAGACCATACTCATTAGGATATCCTTTAGTTGATGATACTTTGATTGTATCAGTTGTAGTCGTCAAACCTGTTGTAAGTGTTGTTACACCAACTATTACTTCAGGTGTTAAATTATCTAATTTAATATATTGATCTAAATTATCACTTAAATCTATTACACCTCCACGATGTTCCTGTGAGATGTAATATTGTTTTAGAAAATCTACTGTATTTGGACTCTCTGAGAGTATAAACTCAGGAAGTTGACTTTCTATAACTTGTTGGACTTGTATACGTTTTTCGATTCCAGTTCCTATCATTTTATGACCTGTTTAGTTCTCCGTTAGAGTAGGATGATGTTACTTTATAACCAACACCAGAAATTTGTTCACCAGATGTAATAGTGTCTTTCACCATATTTATGGAACTACTGGGGATGTTAAAATCTAAGTATAAATCCTGTAAACCTATGACATCATTCGATTCTGGAAATGCTTGCACCTCAACAACATTATTTGGTCTCTCAGTTTCCGTTATATTAATCGTAGTTAGATTAACTTCTCCACGAATGTAATCAACCGTTCCAGCAGACTTAACCACAATAACATTAGTTCCCGTTACTAAATCTTTTTTAACTACTGATATGACACCAGTTAATTGATCCTCGTTAGGTGTATCAGTTATATACACAGTCTCTTTTGTGCCTTGAATTTTAAATCCTGTGCTTTTAATATTTAATCCACCAGGCTTTACATTAAACTGATTACCAAAACATAACTCATATTGAGCAAATTTATTAATTAAGGCATTCAAATTTCTTCGTATTTTTATTCTTGTGATATTAGATGTTATTGATCGGTCTATGTTATCAATCACATTTAACACTTTACTATATTTAAATCTTCCACCAAACCTATTTACATCACCTGATTTTGAGTAAGTCGTTAATGCTCCAGTTATCTTCGTTCTTAAATCATTTACATTTTCAACAGATGTTGAATTATAGTAAATAAATGATTCAACCTCAACAAATAAAACTTGTAGATCTACAATTTTCTGATTGATTCCAGTTAATGAATAATTTTTTAACTTTTGTAGAATTTGTGTTTTATCAAAATCAGATACAAAATCACCATTTTTTGGTTTAATTGTGATGAAAACCGTGCCAAATTGTGGCGGATCTAACTCTTCACCACCTACGACTGATACACTCTCTGTGTTAGGATATACAGTCTGTATGATTGATTCATAATCTCTTGCTGTAACTGCTCTGTATTGTGCTGAATAGAGTCTTGGAGCAAAGTATTTGACTGAATCAAGGGATTCTATATTACCGCCATTAGAGGCACGTTGAATGGTATCTACAATTGGTGTGGATGTAGGGACTACAACATTCACTTTAGACGCATCTTTAGTTATTTCATCTTTATCCGCAAAACTACCTGCAAATGTAAATACTTCCGGCCCATTTCCATCTTCACCTGAAGTAATAATATATTGAACTGTTATTTGCTCTCCATTTTGTAATTTTCTTCCAAATACACCATCTCCAAATAATATCTCATACTTTTCATCTTGCACCTCTTGTATAAGATAAGTTTCTGATATTGATGTAACATTCACAATATTATCAACTAATTTATATTGTTTTCCTAAACCATCCTCATCTGCATGCTTAACATAAACAACAATCGACGATGTATCGATTGATGAATTATCAAGTATGAATCTCTGCTCTAATGATCCATCTACAACAAATGTAGTCCTTAGATATGTACCCTCCAAGATATTGATTGGATCTTCAACAGTCCCAAATTGAGCAAAACCATTATTAACAGTTGTGGTGATACTCTCAGATATGGAGAATACAAAATCAGTGTCGTCCTCTGTGCCTACACACACTATACCGGGTTGTAGGGTTAATGTAGGACTACTGGTAGTGGTTGCAACCTGAAACTTAATTGATGCTCTGGCTGCCGTTTTAGAGCGTGGTACATATCCTATATTCCTTGCAAGTGATACTACATTCTCTCTTAATGTCGCAGAGTCAAGGAATGACTCATTTACCACGAGATTTGAGTTAAATGCAGAAATATATGTATTATATGCAAGGGTATCAATCAACACAGAGAAGTTTGACCCTTCAAAATCAAAGTCTGTAAAGTTAGAATTTGCTCTCAGATAATCTTTTATCTGCTCTCTTATCTGATCAAAGTCTAAATTGGTGAATTTTGTAAATGGCATTATCTTGTTGCTTGTAATATGAACGTAAAGTCTTGTGTTGGAAACTCTTGACCAATAATATCAAATATAACATTCACCTCAAATT
>MDTA01154040.1_pt1 | contig 16471 bp, 17 predicted proteins | sample 811151 | NCBI WGS metagenome assembly MDTA01 (sample SAMN05326648, study PRJNA326480) | marine metagenome | isolation source: seawater | place: Indian Ocean: South | collected 2010 | reverse complement strand
CAGTCCCTGTTACATCAGTATATTTTGTAGTTGTATAATTTAAATAGTAGTCAGCGAGCCTATCCATTCCGTGACGTGTTGCAGTACTGTTAAGGACATATGACATAAGCATAGTATCTGCTAAAAACTCAGAGATATTTATTCCATGTCTAGATAAAATTGGGATATCAAACTTTAGATTTTGGCCTACAGCTTTTTTTTGATTTTTTTCTAAAGCAGCTCCTAAGTTTTTTTGAATATGCTCAAGTGAAAGTTGTTCAGGACAGCCTTCATAATCATGTCCTATGGGTATATAGCATCCCTCATTTTCTTTAACAGAAAGTGAAATACCAATTAGATTTGCAGAAACAGTGCTAACAGAGTCTGTCTCGGTATCTATTGCAAATGTTTTAGATTTATTTATCTTTTTAATCCACTTTTCTAAGCTTTCCTCAGACAAAACTGTTTCATATTTTGAATCTTTCTTCTGCTCTTTAGTTCTTTTCTCATTGCTTTTGGTTGTAGCAAACTCTAGTTCTAGAAAAATCTTATTAAGTTCATCATCATCAGGATTTAATATAAGAAGATCGTCAAAATTAATTTTTATATCGACATCTTTTTTTAAAGAGACAAGATTAATGTTTCTATCTAACTCGTCTAGAGAGTTTCTAAGATTTTCACCTACAACCCCTTTTATGGATGAGGCATTTTCTTTAATTGATTCTAAGTCTCCAAACTCATTCAGCCACTTGGCTGCGGTTTTTTGTCCAACTTTTGGCACGCCTGGTATGTTGTCAGATGTATCTCCTACCAGTGCTAGCATGTCTCTAATCTGACTTGGCTTCACTCCAAACTTATCGATAACATCTTTTTCGTTAAATTTTTTATTTGTCATTGTATTTATCATTGAAACAACAGGATCCTCTACTAGTTGCATTAAATCTTTGTCTAATGAAGAAATAACACAGCTATATCCTTTTCCTTTTGCCATTTCTGCAATGGTAGCTATTACATCATCAGCTTCTACACCCTCTATCTCCACTATAGGAAATCCTATTGCCTTGCATATTGATTTAATTGGATCAAGCTGAAGCCTGAGCTCGTCCGGCATTGGAGGTCTGTTGGCTTTGTAATCTGGATATATATCGCTTCTAAATGTTTTTCCTTTAGCATCGAATACTGTAATTATAGAAGAGCCATCATTTTCATTTTTTAGATTCATCATCATATTCGATACGCCTTTGATTGCACCTGTAGGTCTTCCTGATGATGTGGTTAGTGGTGGCATTGCGTGGAAAGCTCGATAGATATATGAGGATCCGTCAACAATATATAAATTTTTTTTCATCTTATTATTTTATTATGACATTAGGATTTTTTTATTCATACAAAAGATTTATCATATGTCAGAAGTGTTACATTTTATTGAAAAATCATGGGAAATCTATCTAAAAAGATTCCATTTAAATAATGCTATTTTGGCTTTTGGCATTATAGTTACTGCTTGGGTAATGGACATTGTTTTGGCTTTATATGCTTGTCCTTTATGTATCCTAACAAGATATGTCTTTGGGACTTTTGCTTTCTTTTCCTTGGTGGCATTCTTTAATAATAATTTCAAGCTGATCCAAAACTTACTTATCTTTGGATCACTTTTATTTGGAGTAGGTGTAACGGGTAGGCAAATATATATTCAGAATCTTTCTTCTGAAGGTCTAACAAATTTATCTGGCTGCGGAATGCCCCTTGAAACAACTATTGAATTTTATGGTTTTTTTGGGGGTATATTTAAAACTCTTCAAGGAGGTCCTAGTTGTGCAGAGGAAGGATGGAGATTCATTTTTAATTTTGCTGAATGGGGCTTATTGTTCTTTTTAATGTTTATCTTTCTTAATCTTCTTAAGGTATTTAAAGTCCTGTAAAGGTATAATTTAGTATCAAATTTATAAATACTATGGTTTTTGAACTCTCGAATAAAGAACTTATATCTAAAGCTTTGGAAAGAGAAGAAGGTGTATTGGCCTCCAATGGAGCATTAACAGTTGTCACAGGTAAAAGAACCGGTAGAAGCCCACTAGACAGATATATTGTAGAAGAGGATACAACTAAAAATGATATTGAGTGGGGTGAAATAAACAGGCCTTTTGATGAAGAGAAGTTCCATTCACTTTGGTTAAAAGTTGAGGCTTACTTAGAAGACAAGGAAAAGTTTTTAACTAAAGTTCATGTCGGATCTCATTCTGATCATTATCTTCCCATTAAAGTAACAACTGAAACAGCTTGGCAAAGCCTTTTCTCAAGATTAATATTCATTGATCCTCCTGAATTTAATCCAAAGGAAAAAAGTAATTGGGAAATACTTAGTGCTGCAAACTTTGAATGTATACCTGATAGAGATGGCACTAACTCAGATGGTTGCGTAATAATTAACTTTAAAGAAGAAAAAGTTTTGATAGCAGGCATGAAATATGCCGGTGAAATGAAAAAATCAATGTTTTCGGTACAAAACTTCCTACTGCCTGCTAAAGATGTCCTCCCAATGCATTGCTCTTCAAATATGAACGATGATGATTCAGTAGCTTTATTTTTTGGGCTTTCTGGTACAGGGAAAACAACCCTTTCAGCTGATCCTGCGTGCACATTAATTGGTGATGATGAACATGGCTGGTCACCTGGCTCTGTTTTCAATTTTGAGGGTGGATGTTATGCAAAATGTATTGATCTATCAGAAGAAAATGAGCCTGTTATCTGGAGAGCTATCAAAGAGGGAAGTATTTTAGAAAATGTTGTTTTAAATGATGGGGTTCCTGACTACTCAGATGTTTCCTTAACTCAAAACTCTAGATGTTGTTATCCTAGGACTCATATAGAAAAAGCTGTTCCAGAAAATTATGCTGGTGAACCAAAAACGGTAATATTTCTTACTTGTGATTTAACAGGCGTCCTTCCTCCTGTATCGATTCTTTCTAAGGAAGCTGCAGCGTATCATTTTTTAAGTGGTTATACAGCAAAGGTTGGGTCCACTGAAGTTGGATCGTCTTCTGATATAGAATCAACCTTCTCAACTTGTTTTGGAGCACCCTTTTTTCCAAGGCCTGCTGGTATTTATGCAGACCTTCTGATGAAAAGAGTTGAAAATTTTGGTTCAAAGGTATTTTTAGTTAATACAGGATGGACTGGTGGGCCTTATGGAGTTGGAAAAAGATTTAATATCCCGACAACAAGAAGGATTGTTAATGCTGTTCAAAATGGAGAGCTTGATAATGTTGAAACAGAGATGCTTGAAGGCCTCAATCTCGAAGTGCCCCTTTCCATTGATGGAGTTGATAGTAAGTTATTAAATCCTCGTGAAACTTGGGAAAATAAAGATGCATATGATGCAGCTGCAGCTGAACTTATTAAACTATTTCAAGATAATTTTGAAAGATTTGATGTCAGTGAGGAAATAATCTCTGCTGGTCCAACTAATCAATAATAAAATCAAAGATGGTATTTAGCACCAAGTTTGCTGAATTAAAAGATAAGGGATTTTTTAATAATCTCGTGATTACAAGAGGTATTGAGAAAGAATCTTTAAGGGTTAAAGATACTGCTTTATTGTCTCAAAGCGATCATCCGAAACAACTAGGATCCCCCCTTACAAATAAGTACATAACTACTGATTTTTCAGAAGCTTTAATTGAGCTGGTTACCCCAACATTTAATGATATTAATGAAATCTATGACTTTCTCCTAGATCTTCATATTTATACGGCTCATGCCATGGAATCTGATGAAGTTTTATGGTCAAATTCCATGCCGTGCTTAATTGAAGATGAGTCCGAAATAAGAATTGCAGAATATGGCTCAAGCAATATCGGTAAATTGAAAAATATCTATAGAAGAGGCCTGCGCGTAAGATATGGTTCAATCATGCAATGTGTTGCAGGCATTCATTATAATTTTTCGATCAATGATGCTTCTTTGGGTTTGCTTGGTGAAAATCTTAACAAAGAAACTAAATCAAATATTTATCTTGGCCTAATTAGAAACTTTAAGAGAAACTTCTGGTTCCTGCTCTACTTCTTTGGTGCATCACCTATATTCGACAAATCTTTTGTTGCTGGTAGAAATCATTCAATTAAAAATACAAAGGGGTCAGATCTATTTGATGAACATGCTACGTCTCTCAGGATGAGCGAGGTTGGCTATCAAAGTTATCATCAACAAGCTCTTGATATTAAATATAACTCTCTTGAAAGTTTCATAGAATCACTAAAAAAGGGAATATTTGAGGAATATGAAGTCTTTAAAAAACTAGGTTTATATGATCATAATAATGAAAGGCAACAAATATCTTCGGGCATTTTGCAAATAGAAAATGAGCTATATGACTCAATTAGGCCTAAAAGAAAGGGTGTCTCTGAAAGTCGACCAATAGAGCTTCTTTCTGCCCAAGGTATTGAATATGTGGAGGTAAGAGGTATTGATTTATCTCCTGATAGCCTTGTTGGAATATCTAAGGATGAAATGCGTTTATTGGATGTGTTTCTTATTCATTGCTTGATATCTGAATCAAAACCAATGAATCAATCGGAGTATGATGAGATAAATAAAAACTATAAATTAGCGATTCATTCTGGGTCAAATCTGGATCTGGATCTTTCATTTAATGGCAAAACGTCAACTATAAGAAACAAGATATCTAAAATTTCTGAAGAATTACTGTTGATTTCAAAAGAATTAAATTCAGTTGATCCTGAATTTGAAAACTCGGTATCAAGTTGTTTAAACAAGAAAAATAAAAGCATGGCATTACTTAACAACATTTTTGATTTGAATCAAAGTTTTAAAAATCATGTTTTAGAAGATAGTATGAAAAAGATGAATGAATTAAGAGATAAGAAACCAAAAAATATAGATATCTTGGAAGCTGAAAAATCAAAATCAATTGAACTACTTCAAGAGATAGAGTCAAAAAAAGGTATTGAATTAGATCAGTATGTGGAACAATATAACGACAAAGTAAGAGGATAAATATGAAGGCATTACAATGTGTTGAGCTTGGAGGAGTTGAAAAGCTTGAAATTAATCAAGTTTCTGAACCAGATGTTGGCCCTGGTCAAGTTTTAATAGATGTTAAGGCTGCAAGTGTTAACTTTCCAGATGTTTTAATGATACAGGGTTTGTATCAGTTTCAACCTCCACTTCCATTTACTCCTGGTGGTGAAGCTGCTGGCGTTATTGAAAAAGTCGGTGATGATGTAGATGGTTTTAAAGAGGGTGATAAAGTTTTTGCAATGACTGGAATGGGAGCTTTTGCAGAAAAGATAGTGGCACCTAAAGAATCCGTGATGCCAATTCCAGAATCAATGGACTTCGAAACTGCTGCTGCGCTTTCTATGACCTATGGCACAACTTTATATGCACTTAAGCAAAGAGCAAACCTTCAAGAGAATGAAACATTGTTAGTTTTAGGAGCAGCCGGAGGTGTCGGACTTGCTGCGGTCGATCTAGGTAAAGCAATGGGGGCAAAAGTTATTGCAGCTGCATCATCCCAAGAAAAAGTTGATGTTTGCTTACAGCACGGTGCTGATGAGGGTTTTATATATCCTGTAGGTGACTTAACTAGAGATCAGCAAAAAGAGCTATCAGGAAAGATTAAGGAACTCACTGGGGGTATTGGAGCTAATGTAATTTATGATCCAGTTGGCTCTAATTATTCTGAAGCAGCATTGAGAGCGATAGCTTGGGAGGGAAGATATTTAGTTATAGGTTTTGCTGCCGGTGAAATACCAAAGATACCGCTAAATTTAGCCTTATTAAAAGGATGTCAAATTGTTGGAGTTTTTTGGGGAGCGTGGACTGGGATTGATTCGAAAGGTAATAAGGATAACTTCATGGATTTGTTCAAACTTCACAGTGATGGAAAAATCAATCCTGAAGTTTCTGATAAGTTCTCTCTTGATAATGCTGCAGATGCTATTGCCCATTTACAAAATAGAAAAGCTAAAGGAAAGGTAATCATTACTATATAAACTATGACTCTTACTAAAGCAGACGATTATCCGATACATCAAATTTCAAAGCCTGTTTCTGAGGTTGGAACAGAAAGAAACTTTTATGACAGGTATTTCTTTAATGGCTACTCCAAAACAGACGACATATACTTTGGTGCAGTGCTTTGCGTCTATCCAAATCTAAATATTATGGATGGAGCATTTACCCTTGCTTATAAAGGAAAACAATACAATTCAAGAGCATCAAGAGTCTTAAATTTAGAAAGACTTGATACTAAAGTTGGTCCCCTAAAAGTTGAAGTTATCGAGCCATTGAAAAAATTAAGGGTATCTTTAACTGATACTGAAAATAATTTTGAAGTAGATTTAGTAATCACTGGTAGGTTTGAGCCTATGCGGGAACCTCAAATGCAATTATTCAATGGACCAAGAATGATTATGGATACTTGCAGATTAACGCAACAGGGAGAATGGTCTGGGACAATTAAAATTAACAATGAACAAATAGATGTAAATGAAGATACATTTGTTGGAACAAGAGATAGGTCATGGGGTGTAAGACCTGTAGGTGCTTATGATAGTCAACCAGTTGTGCCTTTTAATATGCCGCAGTTTTATTGGTTGTGGGCGCCCTTTCACTTTGATGACCTGTCAGTACATATATATTTTATTGATAAAGCAGATGGAACACCTGATACGGTTTTAGCAATCATGCAAGGAGCTGAATTTGAAGGCGAGATCGAATTATTAAAAGTTGAAAAGAAAGTTTCCTACTCACCTAAGTCTAGAAGAGTTAAATCTATGATAATTACTGCTTCCGACAAAAAAGGTAATAATATTGAAATGATTATTGATTGTGGCATGAAAGTTTTTATGTGTGGTCTTGGATATATGCATCCTGAATGGGGGCATGGTCATGACAAGGGTGGTTCTGCTGAACTCTTTGATCAATATGATCTTAATGACGATCCAGGTGATCCTCCTTATTTACACATTCAAGCTCTCTCAAATGCTAAATTAAAAATAGGTGATAAAACTCATAACGGAAGAGGTGTTTTAGAGCAACTTATTCTTGGGGCACATGAGCCAAGTGGTTTTGTGGATCTTTTTGATAAGCCTTAATGTCAGTATCAACAGATAAAAATTTTGATGAAAAACTTCTCAAGCTTAAAGCTTGGCTCAAGGAAATATATGGCGAATGTGAGGTGGCTCCTCATGAAAGCTCCATTGCTTCAGGATTTTCAAATGAAACCTTTGTTTTTGATGTCAATGGTGAAAACGTATCGGAAAGTCTTGTTTTAAGGCTAAGGCCAACCGGTTATCAAGTATTTCCTGAATATGATTTAAAGAAACAAGCTTCTATTATGAAGCTGCTAAGATCAAAAGGCCTTCCAACACCCCAAATTATGTTTGAGAATTATAGTGACGATATTTTAGGCTCTGAATTTTATGTTATGAGATATGTGGATGGTAGCGCTCCAACCGACAATCCGCCTCATCATATGGATCCTGAAGGCATGATGGGAAAAGCTAACAAAGATCAAAGACATTCAGTTTGGTTAGGGTGGCTAAATAACTTGTGCGATTTTCATAATCTGAACTTATCTGATGAGGATTTATTAAGTTGTGGTTTTAAAGTGGAAGATGACTTGCTTGGTAAAGACCTTGCATACTATAAGGAGTTTTTAGATTGGGGAATGGAAAATGAGCCTCACCCAGTTTGTTCTAGAGCTTATGATTGGCTAATCTCAAACAAGCCTAAACTTCAGAAAGTTTCATTATGCTGGGGTGATTCGAGAATAGGGAATGTCTTATATAAAAACTATAAATGCTCTGCGCTTCTTGACTGGGAAATGGCTAGCCTGGGTGACCCATTGATGGACCTTGCTTGGGGTTTTGCTGTTGATGAGTGTAATAGTATTGGGTTAGGTGTTGACAGATTAGATGGCTCAATGAGTCAAAGTGATGGGATTTCTATTTGGGAGACTGCGACAAACTTATCAGCAGAAAATATAGACTATTTCAGGGTTTTAGCTTTATTTAAATTTTCAGTAATAATGGTCAGAGTTGGAAAAAGATTAATCTATAACGAGATTATGCCTTTGGACTCAGATTTTCACATAAATAACTTCACTACTGAATTTTTGGATAGCGAAGTTAATAAAGTTTATGATTCTTAGATATTGACCTGTTCTACAGTCTTACAAATATCATCATTAATAAATACGTCTGCAAATTGATCGAGGCTTGTTGAGTCATTATTAACAATTACTAATTTTTTTTCATTTCGAAGAGCATATTCTGGCAAAGAGGCTACTGGCTGAACTTGTAGAGATGACCCAAGAACAATTAATAGATCACTTTCAGCAATTTTGTCTTTAGCATTTTCGAAATCGTTCATATTCATTGGTTGCCCAAAAGAAATAGTTGCAACCTTTACCAAGCCAAAACATGACGGACAGTTCGGAATTTTCTTTTTATTGAGGATAGCATCATGAAATGGTTTAAGATCAAGCTCTTTTTGACAATCAAGGCATTTAGCTTTTGTTGCATTGCCATGTATCTCTATAATATTTTCAGTTTTTATTCCCGATTTGTGGTGTAATCCATCAATATTTTGTGTTATTAAATAGCCTTTTTTTGCGTCTAGAACCTTTTTTATAAATAGGTGTCCTGTATTTGGCTTTATTTTTTCTAAGACTCTATTTAGTGATATATTTCTTTCCCAAGAGAGCTTTCTAGCTTCATAAGAATTAAGAAAATCCCTAAACATTATTGGTTTATTAGTTTTCCAGAACCCGTTATCACTTCTAAAATCTGGAAGTCCAGAGTTGGTGCTTATCCCTGCTCCAGTGAGGAAAACAATGTTCGAAGCCTCTTCAATAAGATTTTCAAGTTTTAGAATCTTTTCTTGTATCAACAGAGCGAAGTTGCGACTACCAAGACTTTACTTGGCTTCCTGATATGTATTTTTCGAGCATTTCAAGCTCTTCGCAGGAATTTGGGCATAATTCCCTTAATTTGGCGAGGTTAGCGTTTGCTTCATCAAGTCTATTCAATTCAACAAATAGCTCACCTTGATACTCAATTGCTACTTTGTTTTTAGGGTCAAGTCTAAGTGCTTTATTATATAAACTTTCAGCTTCATCATAGTTTTTAAGCTTTCTGTTTGTAAATGCTAAAAGTGTCCAGCCATCTGAGTCTCTTTTTTTTTGATTTTGTATATTTTTTGAGAGTTTTAAGTGCGTTTTTATAGTCTTCTTCTTTAAGTTGCTTGGTAGCTTTCTTATATAAGTCAGATGCGCTCTCTTTGTCATATTTTGAAGCACTAACCTCAACTGTAAGTGCAAATATAAGAGAAAGAAAGCAGATATGTAGTAATTTCATATTATTAATATAGGTAAGAAGATAAGATAAAACAAGGTTATTTTATTGAGTTGTAATTGATTGGTAGGTTAATGACAACTTTGACATTTCAAATGGTGGTCTGAAGAAGCCAAAATATTGTGCGTCTTTGTTAATAAAGACTATGTTATTTATATGATCACTTAATTCTTCTATGTCATGCATCTCATGTTTCATTGGTTGCACTTTTGCTACATTTAATTGTGTAGTTAAACTCAGGAGTGTTGCCCTATCGCCTCTTAATCCTATAAACTCCGGGTCAAATCTAGAAGCATAAAAATCAATGTCTGCTGCGCTATCCCTTTCGGGATCTATTGTTACAAGCACCCATTGCTTATCGCTAAGCTTGAAATCTTTTTCTCTTAAAGCATTGATCAGTTTCCTAAGCTCGCTCATTGTCACAGGGCATTCACTTGGGCAGCTTGTGAATCCAAAATACATAATTGTCCATTTATCGTTTAAATCCGACTTGGTGAAGAATGTACCATCATTTTTTTCTAGTCTGAAATCTGATATCTCAATGGGTTCTCTTAGCCTATAAAATCCATTTATTAGTAATTCCTCATTACTAAGAATTCTTGGCGCAGTAAGTTTGTTTACAAAACCGACCATGATTATGGCTATGAAAATAAAGATTAAGGCTAATGATAGTCTTATGTTATTTTTCATATTAAATAAAATGGTCTGCCAAGAGAGCAATAAATATAAGAAAAATATAATAAACAGAGTACTGAAAAGATATCATTGGATATTTTTCATCATCTGTTAAATACATTTTTATTGAAGAATACAAATAAAATAAACCTAAAAATAATGCCGAGAATAAATAAATTCTCCCAGACATCAGTACTATATATGGAAGGATGCTAACGATTAGAAGCAGAATTGTGTAAAGGATTATTTGTAGTTTTGTGAATTTAATACCATGAGTAACTGGCAGCATTGGGATTGCTTCTTTTGCATAATCTTCTCTTCTGTAGATTGCCAGAGCCCAAAAGTGAGGCGGCGTCCATACAAAGATTATCAAAACTAATAGAAGAGCATTTGGATCAATTGAGTTTGAAATTGATGTCCACCCCAGAAGTGGCGGTGCAGCACCAGCAAGGCCGCCAATTACAATGTTTTGTGGAGTTGCTCTCTTTAAAAAGACTGTATAAATGAATGCATATCCTATCAAAGACGAAACTGTGAGAAGTGCTGTAAGAGTGTTTACTTTTAGAACAAGGATTGTTGTTCCTGCAATCATTAAGATTAATGCAAATATACTTGCATTTAGTGTTGTAATATTTCCTTGTGGTAATGGTCTTTCAGATGTTCTTGCCATATTTGCATCTATATTTCTGTCTATTATTTGGTTGATGGTTGCGGCTGAAGATGCGCAAAGCCCAATGCCCAACAATGATATGACTATTAATGATAGAGGCGGCAAGGTTTTAGACGCCAACAGCATACCGACAATTGCTGTTATTAACATCATCATAACTACTTTCGGTTTAGTTAGCTCAAAGTAGCTTTTTATAAGGTTCATCTTTTAAATGCTAAATAATTTATTAAAAGTGTTACCAATAGTAGCATTGCGGCCACAAGGTTATGAGCAATTGCGATATATAAAGGAAGAACATAAACAACATTCATGATGCCTAACGAGATTTGCAACAATAAAACCAATCCAAGCGTTGATGCTAGCGGTGCTGCATTTGTAAACCAAAGGCAAGCAATTAGAATAATCATTATAGCTGTTAGCAAAAGTGCAGTTACCCTGTGTGAGTAGTGTATGGCCACCCTTGCTGGATTATCCAGTAAGCCAAATAAATAATTTGGTCCAACTTCTTGTTTAAGATTAAAGCCTGACTCAAAGTCCATCTCAGGAGAAAAACTTCCCTGACAAGTTGGAAAATCTGGACAAGCAAGGGATGCATAATTAGTGCTTGTCCAAGCACCAAGAAAAATTTGTACTAAAAGAACGATTAAACAACCCAGTGCTAAATATTTATATTTTTCAATGTTTATGTAATGCATAAACTTAAAATTAGCTGCTTTAAGAAAAATAAAGAAGAATAGGCTTAGCGTTATAAATCCTCCAAATAAGTGACCAGTTACAATAATTGGTAAAAGCAACAAACTCACAGTCAAGTATCCGAATAATCCCTGGCAACAAATAAAAAATAATAAAAATATGGATAGATATTTAAGAGAATTTTCGACTTTTTGCCTAATTGCAATAAAGACAAGCGCAATAGCAACAAGGCCAAGGGATGCGGCAAAATATCTATGAACGACTTCAGGTATGGCTTTATCTATTTCGTATGGAAATGTTGGAAATCTACTTTCAGCAATTGCAATTTCTTCTTCAGTAGTAGGAAATGTTACGAAGCCATAACATCCTGGCCAATCAGGACAGCCAAGACCAGCATCAACCAATCTTGTCCATGCACCAAGGGCAATTACGACTATTGAAAATAAGCCGCCAAATAGAGATATATTTCTAATGCTTATCATATTAATGTTTTCATATCTTTGAGTATTTTTTTTGGGTCTAGGTTGTTAGGGAAAAACATTACTAGTCGGCCATAGGGATCAATTATAAAAATATAACTTGAGGCTACTAGCTCTTCAGATGATTTATTTAACAAGATATTTTTAATCTTTAATTCAGAGTCTAAAAAGTATTCTTGCCTTGGAAAGTCATTGCTTATTGTATTGATAAAATCTTGGTCAAGTTTTTTATCATGTATTAAGACTCTCTTTACCCTATTAATATCTCTATTTAATGCGATGTTAAGTTGCTTCATTAGTTGAATATTTTCAAGTGTTCTTACTTTGTCACTATGGTAAATGGCAAAAACCCATTTACCATCGCTAAAGTCTAAGAATTGGTCGCTATTTTGACTTTTCACATTAGAGGAAATGTCAGTGAATTCATTAAAAAATATTCCATTGTTTTTAGTGCCTTCTGGACTGTAGCCAAACCTAAACGCAAGCGTTGATGAGACAATGATTATCAAAGGCGTTAAGAGCAAAAAAAGTAGAAAAGCCTTTTTATTCATTTGTAGATTTCCTTAAAAAATATATATACATTATTGTTAAAGCTATGAACATTGCAAACCACTGACCCGCATAACCATAATGCTTTACTGGCGGCATGTTAGTTACAACTGGCTTAATATAAGTCAGATCTGAGTCTTTTCTAAAATCAGACAAAAGTATAAAGGGATAGATTTTTTCATCAAATAATTCTTGAAGCGCATCGATTGACTTTGATTGTGATATTTTTGGCCAAGATGAAGAAAACAACTCATCTGAAAGCACTAATCCAAGCTCTGGTTGCTCAAGAACTCCGGTTACTGAAATATTTTGATTGCTTGATATTTCTACTGTTTTAACGTCTCCCCTTCTTTCAGGTTGTTTTGTCCATCCGAAATCTACCAAAATTATCTCATCCATATCTAGGATCAGGGGAGCGACTACCTTATATCCAAGTGCTCCTTTATAAATTGTATTATCAATGAATATGGTCTTTGATTTATCTAAGGCTCCATTAACATACACCCTATCCCATTTTTTAGAATTATTGCTAATGGGTAATGGTTGTTTCATTTGAGCTTCTTCAAAATTGCTAACAATTTGATCTTTTTCTGCTCCTCTTTCTATTTGCCAAAATCCCAAAAATACAAAGACAGATCCAAAAATAATGTAGAAAATTGTTGCTGCTAGTCTTGATTTAGTTATTTTCATCTTTACCTATACAATACTAATGTTATGACAGTTAAACCTATAATCATTTTATTAATAGCTGGGATCTTGGCGACCATTGCTTCGAGTCTAGTCTTCCTATTTACGGATAGAGGACAAGGTAAAAGAACAGTATATAGTCTCGGCATTAGAGTCACCTTGGCAATCTTGTTAATAATTTTAGTAGCATATGGTCTATCAACTGGTGAACTTGGTAACTCTTATATGTTGCCCGAAGATTTATAAAATATAGACAAAAAGAAATAGCATTACCCACACTACATCTACGAAGTGCCAGTACCATGATGCTGCTTCGAATCCAAAATGTTTATGTTCGTTAAAGTGCCCGTAAAGAACTGATCTAATTAACATAATTGCCAACATTACGCCTCCAAGCATTACATGGAAGCCATGGAATCCAGTAAGCATGAAAAATGTTGATCCATAAATACCTGACTCAAGAGTCAGTCCAAAATGTTCGTATGCTTCATAATATTCAAGCGCTTGAAGTCCAACAAATATCAAAGCAAGAAAAACAGTTACGCCGAGCCAAATATTAAAAGCTTTTTTATTGCCTTTTTTGAGCCCAAGGTGAGCAAAATGCACTGTTACGCTGGAGCTAAGAAGAACAACAGTGTTGTATAGAGGGAGCCAATGGGTTATGTTTTCCCATCCTGGAAAACTCATGCTTTTGGCAGCAATCACAAAGCCCTTCCCTCCATCTGGAGTATTTATTAATGGCCAAGCAGCTTCAAAGTCTTGCCATAACATATTTGCTAAGCCTTTTTCACCTTCTCCACCAAGCCACGGCACTGCAAAGCTTCTTACATAAAATAGGGCACCAAAGAAAGCAGCAAAAAACATCACCTCTGAGAATATAAACCATGCCATACCATACACAAATGACTGAGATAATTGCTGACTTTCTAAACCTGCATTGTTTTCTTTTACTACCTGTCTAAACCAAAAAAATAATGTTGCAAGAAAGCATGCAAGACCTGTGTAGAGAACTAGGCTTGCATTACTGTCGGGATCATCAAGAGAATTAATCGTTGATGATGCGCCCATAACAAGAATGAATAAAGATGCAGCGGCAAAAATGGGAAATTTGCTCGATTCAGGAACATAGTATTTTTGATATTCCATTTTTACCTCATATCATGATGAGCAATTTCTACCTCATCATAATTTGTAATATCAAATATTGTATAAGAAAGCGCAACATTATTTATTGAATCCGGTATATCAGAATCAAAGATAAACCTAACCGGCAATAATGCTTCTTCGCCAGGGTTAAGGAATTGTTCTTCAAAACAAAAACATTCTAGTTTTTTTAGATACTCATTTGCATTACTTGGGGCAACACTTGGTATAGCTCTTGCAGTCATAGGTTTATTTGTATTGTTTTTTACATAAAAGGTTGCGTTACTATATTTACCTGTCTTAACTTTCATAATTCTTTCCGAAGGCTTGAAAACCCAAGGCATTTGTTCTGCGTTATGTGATACAAATTGGACTGTTAAATCTCTGCCTATCTGTGATTCATATGCTGATGCTTCTTCAGATTGTGATATTTTCCCATTAAGTCCTGTTACCTCACAAAAAACATCGTAAAGAGGAACTAGTGCAAAAGAAAAGAAAAACATCCCAAAGACTGCAATTGAGAGATATTTTAATGTTTTCTTCGCAGAATTATTCATTAGCTAACTTTTGGAGGTGTAGAGAATGTGTGATACGGAGCTGGGGAGTCTACAGTCCACTCTAGTCCGCGCGCCCCTTCCCAAACTTCTGGCGTAGCTTTCTTTCCACCTAAGACAGTTTTTAAAACGATAAATAAGAAAAGTACCTGTGAGGCTCCAAATAAAAAAGCTCCAGCAGTTGAGACCATATTCCAATCTGCGAACTGTAATGCATAGTCTGGATATCTTCTTGGCATTCCCGCAAGGCCAATCCAGTGTTGAGGGAAGAACGTTACATTGACTCCAACAAATGATAACCAGAAGTGAAGTCTTGAAAGTCTTTCGTCATACATGTTTCCTGTCCACTTAGGTATCCAATAATAAACGGCTGCCATAATTGAAAAAACAGATCCTGGAACTAATACGTAGTGGAAGTGAGCTACAACAAAATATGTATCGTGATATTGAAAATCTGCAGGTGTTATTGCAAGCATAAGTCCTGAAAATCCACCAATTGTAAAGAGAACAACAAAAGCAATTGCAAACAGCATTGGTGTCTCATATGTAATTGATCCTCTAAACATTGTTGCAACCCAGTTAAAAACTTTAACTCCTGTGGGAACAGCAATTAACATTGTTGCCCACATAAAGAAAAGCTCCGCGGCAAGAGGCATACCGACCGTAAACATGTGATGAGCCCAAACTACAAAAGATAGTATGGCAATCGACAACATTGCCCAAACCATTGATGAGTATCCAAATAATTGTTTTCGTGCAAAGGTTTCAATAATGTGGGAGGTTATGCCAAAGGCTGGCAGAATCATAATATAAACTTCAGGGTGCCCAAAAAACCAGAAAATATGCTGGAAGAGCACTGGATCACCGCCACCAGCAGCATTGAAGAAACTTGTACCAAAATGAATATCCATCAACATCATGGTTACGGCTCCAGCTAACACTGGCATAACAGCTATTAATAAATAAGCAGTAATTAACCATGACCAAACAAAAAGTGGCATTTTCATTAGATCCATTCCTGGAGCTCTCATATTCATTATGGTTACGATCACATTAATGGATCCCATAATTGATGAGGCTCCCATAATATGAACTGAGAAAATAAAGAAAGTCACACTTGGTGGAGCATACGTTGTTGATAAAGGAGCATAGAAGGTCCAGCCAAAGTTTGGTGCTCCGCCCTCCATAAATAATGAAGAAAGCAAAATACCGAATGCAAATGGTAATATCCAAAAACTTAAATTATTTAATCTCGGCAAAGCCATGTCTGGAGCGCCTATCATCATTGGCACTAGCCAGTTTGCAAGACCAACAAATGCTGGCATTACTGCTCCAAAAACCATTATGAGGCCATGAAGAGTTAACATCTGATTATAAAATGCTGGTTCAACTATCTGCATGCCAGGCTGGAATAGCTCTGCTCTTATAACCATTGCCATTGCTCCACCGATTAAGAACATTGCAAAACTGAACCATAGATATAAACTGCCTATATCTTTATGGTTGGTGGTAAGCACCCATCTCATTATCCCTTTTGCAGGACCGTGATGGTGATCATCGTGATGGCTTTCTATAACTGCACTCATATTTTTCTCTCTTAAATTTTAGGTTTTTTGTATTCTACAATGTCTTTTGGAACTACGTAGGCTCCATCTCCAT
>MDTA01055582.1_pt1 | contig 16473 bp, 18 predicted proteins | sample 811151 | NCBI WGS metagenome assembly MDTA01 (sample SAMN05326648, study PRJNA326480) | marine metagenome | isolation source: seawater | place: Indian Ocean: South | collected 2010 | reverse complement strand
ATATGTGTAAAATAAAGAAATAATATATTTTTCTTGGGCCTATTATTCAATGAATCTGCAATTCTTAGATGATTTAATTCAAACCATGATTTCATAAAATTAATATAACTATCAAATTTTAAATTTCATTTATTTATATAAATCAAAATAAAGAATATGATAAAATAAAATTTTTATTCCCATTCAATAGTACTTGGTGGCTTATTTGAAATATCAAAAACAACTTTATTTATACCTTTAACCGAGTTAATAATTTCTGAAGAAATTAAATCTAAAACATCATATGGAATTCTAGACCAACTGGCTGTCATGCCATCTGTACTATTAACTGCTCTAATAGCTATAGTATTTTCATAGGTTCTTTCATCGCCCATTACACCAACAGTCTTAATAGGAATTAATACACAAAAAGCCTGCCATATTTGATCATATAATTTTTTTTCTTTTAATAATCTTGTATAGATATCATCTGCCTCTTGAAGAATTTTAACTCTTTCCTCTGTTACTTCTCCAAGTATTCTTATTGCTAAACCAGGGCCTGGAAATGGATGCCTTCCAATCAAATCTTTTTCTATACCCAAGCTTTTTCCTAAAACTCTTACTTCATCTTTAAATAAATCTCTCAAAGGTTCGACTAATGATAGTTTCATTCTTTTGGGTAAACCACCAACATTATGATGAGATTTTATAACTGCTGAAGGACCACTTATGCTAACGCTTTCTATTACATCAGGATATAGAGTTCCTTGAACAAGAAAATCAGCATTAGTTTTATTCGCTTCTTTTTCAAAAAGTTCAATAAAAGTTTTACCAATAATTTTTCTTTTCTTTTCCGGATTTGTAATACCTTTTAATCTTTTAAAAAATAATTTTGAGGCATTTATAATCTTAGGATTTACTCCAAGTTTCTTTAAATTTGGAATAATTAACTTTACTTCATTTTTTCTCATTAGACCTGTATCAACTATAAATGATTTAAGCTTTGAACCTATAGCTTTGGCTACCAATACTGAGGAAACACTTGAATCAACTCCTCCAGAAATTGCAGATATTGCTCTTCCATTTCCAATCTGTTTCTTTATTTCAGCTGTTTTATTTTTTATTAATTTTCCTGGCCTCCAATTACTTTTACATTTTGCAATCTTAAAAATAAAGTTTGAAAGAAAATCTTTACCAAAAGATGTATGAACAACCTCTGGATGAAATTGAGTTCCAAAAATATTTTTATTTTTATGCTTAAAAAGAGCAATAGATCCAAACTCTGACTTTGCTAAACCTTCAAGATTCTTTCCAAGCTTAACAATTGTGTCGCCGTGTGACATCCATGAGACACTATTATTTTTTATCCCAAATAAAATTTTATGATTTTTATTTTTTATTAATTTTGCTGGTCCAAACTCTCTAATTTTAGATTTTTTTACATTTGATTTATAAATTTTAGATATCAACTGTGCACCATAGCATATTCCTAATATTGGTAAATTTATATCTAATAATTTTTTATCAAATAACGGTGGTTTCTTATCATAAATACTTGCAGGGCTACCCGAGAATATTATGCAATCAGGTTTTAATTGTTTAATTTTATCTATGTTGGTATCGTATGAAATAATTTCACAATAGACATTAAGTTCTCTGACATTTCTCGCAATCAATTTTGTAACTTGGGAACCAAAATCTAGAATAAGAACTTTGCTATACATATTTAATCTAATGAATAATTAGGAGCTTCTCTGCTTATATCAACATCATGAACATGACTTTCTTTAAGGCCAGCACCTGTTAATTTTAAAAACTTTGCTTTCTTAAGATCATTTAAATTCTTTGAGCCTGTATACCCCATCCCTGCCTTTAAGCCTCCGACTAATTGAAATACTACTTTACCGATTGCACCTCTATATGGGACTCTACCTTCAATCCCTTCTGGGACTAATTTAGAATCAATAATATCATCTTGATAATATCTATCTTTACTACCCTCTTTCATTGCTTCAATTGAACCCATTCCCCTGTAAGTTTTATAAGATCTACCTTGATATAAAACTAAGTCTCCTGGAGACTCATCTGTTCCAGCCAACAAATTTCCGACCATCACACAATCTGCTCCAGCTGCTAGAGCTTTCGTTATATCTCCAGAAAATTTAATGCCACCATCTGCTATAACAGGAATTTTAGATTTTTTAGCAACTTCAACAACATCCATGATTGCTGTCATTTGAGGAACACCAATACCTGCAATAATTCTTGTAGTGCAAATAGAACCTGGACCAATTCCAACCTTAATAGCATCAACTCCCACAGATATTAAAGCTTTAGCTGCGTCTGAAGTTGCAATATTTCCTGCCACAATTTGAAGATTTTTATATCTTTTTTTAATTAATTTTATAGAATCTAAAACTTTTTTAGAATGTGCATGCGCAGTATCAATAAAAACTATATCCAAATCACTTTTTACAAGACTTTCTACTCTTGTAAGCATATCATTTCCAACACCAATAGCTGCAGCTGCCAAAAGTCTTCCGTGTTTATCTTTGGAAGAATTTGGAAATTGCTTACTCTTTTCAATATCTTTCATTGTAATCAAACCTTGTAAAACAAAGTTCTTATTTACAACTGGCAATTTCTCGATCTTGTATTTATTTAAAAGTTCTCTTGCCTCATTTGATTTAATTCCAACCTCTACAGTTACTAATTTTTTTTTCGGCGTCATTAAATTTTTAACTTTTAAATGTAAATTTTTCTCATATCTAAGATCTCGCATAGTAATTATTCCAAGTAACTTCCCACCATTTTGAGTCACAGGTAGCCCTGTAAAGTTTTTAGTTGTCATTGTTTCTAGAGCTTCTATGCCAGTTGCATCAGGAGATATAGTATGAGGAGCAATAATCATACCACCTTCATATTTTTTTACTTTTTCAACTTCCATAGACTGGTCTTCAACAGATAAGTTCTTATGAATAACTCCGAGTCCACCTTCCTGTGCCATAGCTATTGCAGTCTTGGCTTCTGTTACAGTATCCATTGCTGCACTTATAACAGGAATATTTAATTTAATTTTTTTGGTTAATTGAGTTTTAACATTTACTTCGGACGGCATTATTGTTGAATATGCAGGAATTAAAAGCACATCATCAAAAGTTAAGGATTCTTTTATGTTTTTACTGCTAGCTATTTTTTACTCCTCTTCCCTTTAGCTGAAGTTTTTTTTGTGGCTACCTTCTTTTTTACTGGTTTTTTATTAACAGTTTTTTTTGTTGCCGCTTTTTTAGCTATTGGAGATTTTTTTGTTGTAGCTTTCTTTTTGACAGTATCTTTCTTAGAAGATTTTTTTTCTTTAGTTTTCTCAGATTTTGCCTTACTTTTTTTGTTATCCGTAGAACCAGTTTTAGATTTCTTACTAGGTTTTTCTTCCACAACTTCTTCTTTAACTTCTATAAATTCTTGAATACTTACTTGATTAACGAATTCAACAACTTTTTTTCTAAAGTCAGGAATAGCTCCAACTTCAAATTCAATTTCTTGGATTTTAGCATTGGTCGTAATTTTAATAGGCACAACCCCTGCATAGGTTGAATCGTCAATTTTTTCAAAACCTGTTGATTTTAAAATTTGCTTTTGAATGATAGGAAGAAAGATTTTTCCAAGTAAAGTTACTTCTTCAGGCAACAAGCCATCTTGAGTTACACTTATTTTAACAGTAGTCTCTCTCATGCTTTATTTTAACCTTTTTCCTTACAATATTAAAAATAAATTTAATTGATTCTACTTAATTACGTTTAAAAACACAAATTATATCAAAAATGTAATAAATAGTTCTAAAAAATTTTTTTTGTGCTATATTTTTTACTTTTAAGAGGTTCAAATGGGATTATCAAAAAATCAGATTGGAAGATATAGTAGGCATTTAATAATGCCGGAAGTTGGAGTTAAAGGCCAGGAAAAATTAACTGAAGCTAAAGTATTATGTATAGGTGCTGGTGGGCTTGGATCACCACTTGCTTTATATTTAGCGTCTGCCGGTATAGGTACAATTGGTATAGTAGATTTCGATGTTGTTGATTTAAGCAATCTACAAAGACAAATACTTCATGCTGAAGATAGGGTTGGTGAATTAAAAGTTGAATCCGCAAAGAAAAGATTATTAGAATTAAATTCGGATATAAACATTAATACCTATAACATAAGATTGTCTGCAGATAATGCATTAGATATTTTTAAAGATTACGATGTAATTGTCGATGGAACAGATAATTTTGCAACAAGATATCTTGTAAATGATGCCTGTGTTTTACTTAATAAACCTAATGTTTATGGAAGTATATTTAGGTTTGAAGGCCAAGCAACAGTTTTTAATTATAAAGATGGTCCTCACTATAGAGATTTATATCCAGAACCCCCACCTCCTGGCATGGTACCATCATGTGCGGAAGGAGGAGTTTTAGGAATACTTCCTGGAATAATTGGTGTTATCCAAGCAACTGAAACAGTAAAAATATTATTAGGAGTTGGAGAAACTTTAAGTGGAAGGCTCCTTTTGTATGATTCATTAAAAATGTCATTCAGAGAAATAAAATTAAGAAAAAATCCAGATACTCCAAAGATTGAAAAGCTTATTAATTATGAGGAATTTTGTGGAATAAACAATAAAGAGGAATCAGAAAGTGAATTGGAAATCTCTGTTGATGAGTTAAATACTATCAAAGCCTCAAATAGTAAAGTAAAACTCTTAGATGTTAGAGAACCAGGAGAATATGAAATCTGTAATTTAAATGACTCTAAGTTAATACCTCTAGGTGATTTAACTTCACGAATACATGAACTTGACTTGGCTGATGATATTATTGTTTATTGTCATCATGGAATGAGAAGTTTACAAGCAACTAGAATTCTAAAAGGTATGGGATACACAAAAGTTAGAAGTCTTGCAGGTGGAATTGATGCATGGGCTGCAAAATTTGATGAAAAAATGCCGAGATATTAATCTTCTTGAATTTTTCCATATTTATTTTCCAATTCATCACCTTTTATAAATCCGCAATTAACAAAAATATATATTCTTATTGCCAAAATAACTAGAACATAAAATTTAATTATTGCCTCTGAAACGAATCCAAATTGATAAGGGATAGAAAGTAAATATGGGATTAAAGCAATTAAACCATTAATAGATCTGTCTTGTAGTCTTTTTGCATCTAAAAAAACACCTAAAAAAGAAACAACTAGGACAAAAAATTGAATAAATTTCTCTATTTCTGGGTCGCCATAGTCTAAAGCTTCCATGATACTTCCAAGTGGAATAAGAACCAAAATAGCCACAACAATTAAAAAAATTTGTGAATACCACCAGGTTTTACGATTTATTCTCCCATCAAGTGAAAAGAAAAGGAAAAATAAAAACTTTTTATCTAAAAATTTTTTAATATCCATTTTTATAAATTATATAATACATAAATATTTTAAATGGGCGAAAAGGGACTTGAACCCTTACGAATCGAAATTCAATGGCTTTTGAGGCCACCGCGTCTACCAGTTCCGCCACTCGCCCTTATCTTTTACTTAAAAATAATTTATACCAATAAATTGCATTTATTACTAAGCCATGAGTAATTTTTTTATTGATAATTAATTCCTCTAATTTATCCAAATGAATACTTTTTACTTTTGTAAACTCACTTCCAGAATTTTGCGGGGTTGATATACATTCAACATCTTCAGCTAGATAAGTATGACAAGAATTATTTAAAATTGCAGGATTTGGGTGAACGAATCCTAGCTTTTTCCAACTTTTAGATTTATATCCAGTTTCTTCAAAAAGCTCTCTTTTGGCGGATTTCAAAACTGTTTCTCCACTATCAATCATTCCACCTGGTAATTCTAGTGTAATAGAGTCTGTACCTGCCCTGTATTGTTCAACGAATATGACTTCGTTTTTCTTTGTAATTGGTAATATATTAATCCAATCCGCAGAATCAAAAATGTAAAAATTAAACTCTTTTTTTCCATTTGTGTAGGGGGATTGAATTTTATACTTATACAAATCAAATATTTTTAGATTATTAAGATATTCTTTATTTACGATTTCCCACTTTTTCATATAAAAAAATTTACCTGAAATTAATTTAATTAATATTAATAAAGCTTATTTTAATTTAAATGTTAAAATATTTTTATTGGAGAGTTGGCCGAGTGGCCGAAGGCGCACGCTTGGAAAGCGTGTAGAGGTTCAACCCTCTCGTGGGTTCGAATCCCACACTCTCCGAAAATTTTCGTCGGCTTGTGAATTCCGCCAGGACAGAAATGTAGCAACGGTAGCAGGCCGGCCCAATTATGTTATGTCGTATATAGTTTTAGCAAGAAAATATAGACCAAAGACTTTTAAAGAAGTTATTGGTCAAGAAACCCCAATTACTATTCTAGAGAGTTTTATATCAAATAATTCAATTCCGCATGCATTAATTTTTTGTGGATCAAGAGGTATAGGAAAAACTTCAATGGCTAGAATTTTTGCAAAAGCTATTAATTCTAATGAAATATCTGAGGATTCTGATATCGCTTCTGATATTGATAATGGAAAATGCTTAGATGTCATAGAAATTGATGCAGCTTCAAATAACGGTGTCGATCAAATTCGTGAAGTTATCGAAATTTCAAATTATTCACCAATTAAATGCAGCCATAAAGTATTTATAATAGATGAAGTCCATATGCTTTCTAAAGCTGCATTCAATGCTTTATTAAAAACTCTTGAAGAGCCAAATAAAAATACTGTTTTTATATTGGCTACTACTGAAGTTGAAAAAATACCTTTAACAATATCATCAAGGTGCCAAGTTATAAACTTTAAAAGTTTGAATGCTGAAAAATTAAATAATTTAATTGAGACTGTCTGTAATAATGAAAAAATTATAATTGATAATGATTCTATTAATTTGATTTCACAAGAAGCCAACGGATCAGCAAGAGACTCGCTGAGTATTTTAGAACTATTATCAAATAGTTTAGATAGTGAAATTTCTTTTTCAGAGGCAATAAAAAAACTTGGTATTGCTCCAAAAAATAAAGTAATTGAAATTACCAAAGAAATTTTAGATTCTAATACTAAGAAGGCATTAGAAATTATATCTGAAATTAGAAAATCAGGACTTGATAGTAAAAAATTTATCAATCAAATTTTATATTTTATTAGAAATATAATTTACTCAAAACTTAATGTGAATACCGAGGATTCTTCGGTAGAAATTCTAAATGATAAGGTCCTTGCTGAATTTGAAAACTATAATCTTCATGAAATTGAAAACATATTTGATAATTTAATTAATTCTTATGAAAAAATATACAAGAGTTCAAATTCTGATGTTTTAATTGAAACAACTATCATCAAATTATGTCTTATCTCGGATTATTTCAAAATTGAAGATTTAAATAACAATGATAAATCCAAAGCCGTTTCAACCGATTCAAAAAAAAAAGTTAAAAAAACAAAAAGTAATAATTTAAAAAAAAATTTATTGAATAAAGATGTTGAGCCTAATAAATCCGATATAATAAATGGCTCTAATGATACCAATTTAGAAAATAATGAAGCTAGTCATGACAATTTTAATTTTAAAGAAAATAAAGATAGACTATTTGAATCAAAATCTATTAAAAATTTGTTTGAAAATTTTGATTGTAGGATTTTAGAGGTAGAAAAGGAGAATTAAAATGAAAATGCCAGGTAATTTAAATATGAAAAATATGATGAAGCAAGCAGAAAAAATGAAAAAACAAATGGAGGAGGCTCAAGAAAATGCGGGAAATGAGATTGTTGAATGTTCTGCAGGAGGTGGGATGGTAAAAGTTACTGCTAAAGCAAAGGGAGAAATTGTATCAATTCATATAGAAGATGAAATAATTTCATCCGGAGATAAAGAAATGATTCAAGATTTGATCCAAGCAGCTGTAAACGAATCAATTGATAGAGGAAAAGAAAAAATAAAAGAAAAAATGGATGGTATAGCCGCTTCTATGGGTATCCCGCCTGGAATGCTATAAAGAATATGAGTGAGAAAATATTAGGAAAAGAATTTGATAAACTAATTGAATCTTTATCAAAACTTCCTAGCATAGGAGAAAAAACGGCTTCTAGATTGGCCCTATATTTAATGAAAAATCCCCCGGATCTTACTTTGCAAATTGCAAAATCAATGGTTGAAGCCAGAAAAAAAGTTAAGATTTGCCATATTTGTAATAATTTCATTTTTAATAAATCTTGCATATGTTCTGATAAATCCCGAAATAAAAAATTACTCTGTATTGTCGAAAATGTATTTGATTTAATATCAATTGAACAAGGTGGACATTACAACGGTCAATATCATGTATTGCAAGGTCTCTTATCCGCAAGTAAAGGCGTAAGCCCTAAAGATTTAAATATTGAGAAATTAATATCAAAAATAAAAAAAACCAATTATGATGAAATTATTTTTGCTACTGATCCCACAAGTGATGGTGAATTTACCGCTCAATTTATTTTTGGTGAGATAAAAAACTACTGTAAATCAATATCTAGAATTGCAATTGGTATGCCTATTGGCTCTGAAGTCGACTATATTGATAAAAATACATTGGCCAAATCTTTTATTGATAGAAAAAGAATGTAAATATTCTTAATCTTCCTTGACTTTAGATATCAATTCCTTAAAATTTTCTAGGTACTTTTTTAGTATAAAGTCACTGGAGGGGAAAATTGAAAATTTTAGTTATAGTTAGGCAAACGCCTGATACAGAAGCGAAAATTCAAGCAAATTCTGATGGAAATGGTATAAAAACCGATGATATCAAATGGATTCTTAATCCTTTTGATGAATATGCCGTGGAAGAAGCTGTACAAATCAAAGAAAAAACTGGAGCTGAAGTTGTTATATTAACAGTTGGTGCTGATAGATCTGTTGATGCACTAAGGCAAGCTCTAGCAATGGGTGGAGACTCTGGAGTTCACATCAAAGACGAATCTTTTGCAGATATGGATCCATATGCGCTTGGTAAAGTTATTGGTTCTAAAATTTAAGCACTAGGTGATATTGATTTAATATTTGCTGGTAAGAAATGGATTGATGAAGAATCGAGTCAAGTTCCAATTCAAGTTGCTGAAGAAATTGGAATCCCACAAGCAACATTAGCATCGAAAGTTGAAGTTGATGATGCTAGTAAAACTGTAAAAGTTACCTCTGTTATTGAAGGAGGAGAAGAAGTAAGAGAATTAAAATTTCCTGCACTGATTACCGTTGAACAAGGCATTAACGAGCCTCGTTATGCATCTTTGCCTGGTATTATGAAAGCCAAAAAGAAACCTTGCGAAGAAGTTGGACCCGATGGTATTAATGGTGATGAAATTGGAATTTCTGGAGAAGCACTTGGTGCTGCAGGATCTAGAATTTCAGTTAATTCAATTGAAATTCCAACAATTTCAAGAAGTCTGAAGGTTCTTGATGGTAGAGCTGAAGCAGTTCAGGCATCAGCTGACCTTGCAAAACTGTTGAGAGAAGAGGCAAAAATCATTTAGGAGGAAATTATGAGTGAAATATGGGTATTAGTAGACAAAGCTCAGGATGTTGTAAGAAATGTAACTTATGAAGGTCTTGCAGCTGCTTTAAAATTAAAAGAAAAAAATGGTGCAACAGTTTGTGCAATTTATGTTGGCGACAATGCTGGTGCAATCGAAGCTGATTTAGGAAAATATGGTGCAGAAAAATTTTACAAGGTTGAAAATCCAGCATTAAGTGATTTTAATCCTTCATTATATGCGACAGCCTTATCAGAGGTTATTAAAAAACATAACCCTGATATAGTTATAGGTGGTAATACTTTAAAAAATCAAGATTATTTACCTCGTGTTGCATCAAGAACAAGTGCAGGATTATCACTTGATTCTATTGATGTTGATATAAATTCATCATCTGCTTTAGAAATAAAAAAATATAAATATTCCGGTAAATCAATTGCAACAATTGCATTTCATGATGTCAAACCTATGATTGCCACTGTTAGATTAAATGCATTCAAACCAATAGAAGGTTCAGGCTCACCTGAAGTTATAGCAGAATCAGTTGAATTACCAGCTGATGAAAATTATAAAGTCGTTGAAACAAAAATTATTCCTAAAGAAAGACCTGAATTAACTGAAGCAGATAAAATTGTTTCAGGTGGTAGAGGCATGGCAAATGGAGAAAATTTTCAAATTGTTTATGATCTTGCTGATTCAATTGGTGCTGGTGCTGGTGCATCCAGGGCTGCTGTAGATTCAGGCTGGGTTCCATATGAGATGCAAGTTGGTCAGACAGGTAAAGTAGTGTCACCTAATTTATACGTCGCTGTGGGAATTTCAGGATCTGTTCAACACTATGCTGGTATGGGTTCATCTAAAGTAATTGTTGCAATTAATAAAGATCCAGATGCTCCAATATTTCAAAAATGTGATTATGGAATATGTGGTGATTTGTTTGATATATTACCTGCGTTAACCGACGAAATTAAAAAACTTGGTTAAATTATTTTGACATCAGATAGTGAAAACTATCTGATGTCAACTAGCTTAATTGTTAATTTAATTGATGGAAATAGTTTTTTAACAACTTTTTCAAAGTACTTTGATTTATCAGTTAAATAAATATCTTTTTTATTTTTTTTTGTATTCTTTAATCCGTTTTTCAAAATATATTGCTTAATTTGTTTTGTTATATGAATTGCTGAATCTATTATTTCGACATTTTCTCCGATATTCTTTTTAATTATTTTTTTCAAAAAAGGGTAATGAGTACAGCCCAAAATTAGATAGTCTAAATTAATTTTTTTAAAATTTTTAATATTTTCACTAATTATTTTATCAGCATATTTATTTTTAATAAGTCCCTCTTCAACTATTGGAACAAAAATTGGACAAGGTTTTGCAAAAATTTTTTTAATTTTTTTCTTTTTTAATCTTTTTTGATATGAATTACTAAGTATAGTAGACGGTGTTCCAATAATTCCTACCTTTGAATTTTCCTTTTTTTTAATACCAGCTATGCCTGCATCAATTACATTAAAAATAGGTATATTAAAATATTTTTTTAATTCTAAAGTTGAATAAGAAGAAGCAGTATTACATGCAATTACAATAATATCACAGCCTTTATCAAGTAAAAATTTAGCATTATTAATTGAATATTCTAATACTGTTTTCTTCGACTTTGTACCATATGGCAATCTAGCTGTATCACCAAGATAAATATAATGATGATCTGGTAATTTTTTTATCAATTCTCTAAAAACAGTTAATCCACCAATACCAGAATCAAAAATTCCTATTTTCAAATTTTATCACCTAAAAATGTTTCAAGTTCAAAGATATTTTTTAAAAAAATAAATTTTATATCTTTTAAGGGTAAATTTTTTGAATCATTTTGAAATTTACTTGGTAAAGCACAATTCTTAAAACCTAATCTATTTAATTCAGATATTCTTTTTTCCATTTTGGATATATTTTTAAATTCTCCGTTTAGACCAACCTCCCCTAGGAAAACAATGTCGGATGAAATTTGAATATTTTTTAAGCTTGAAATTAGTGATGCTAATATTGCCATATCAATTGCGGTTTCTTTAATCTTTAAACCCTGAGAGATATTTATAAAAACATCCTTATCGGATAATTTATTTCTTGTAAACTTCTCTATAATTGCAACCAACATCATTAACCTATTTATTTCAATGCCATTACTAAATCTTTTCCCATATGATTGAAGTGGTTGAGAAACCAATGACTGGACTTCAACCAAGATAGACCTGGACCCTTCGATTGTAGTCGTAATAGATGTCCCAAAACTATTGTCATTTTCTTTCGATATAAAAATTTCTTCTGAATCATTTATTTCTAACAAACCTTTGGATTCCATTTTAAAAATACCAATCTCATTAGTTGGGCCATAACGATTTTTTGTGGTTCTTAGTAATCTTAAATCATCAGAATCTATGTGATCAAAATATAAAACAGTGTCTACAAGATGCTCTAAAGTTTTTGGTCCAGCAATTACTCCATCTTTTGTAATATGACAAATTAAAATCAAAATCAAACCTTTCTTCTTACAATAATCAGTTAATGAATGTGTTATGGACCTTACCTGTGAAATTGAGCCTGGAATCGTATCAGTATTTTCGGAATCAAGCGTATGAATAGAATCTACAACTATAATTTCTGGCTTTAATTCTTCAGTGTGGACAAAAATTTGATTTAATTCCTTATCATCCAAAATAAAAAGATTGTTGGATGATATTTGTAATCTTTCAGATCTTGACTTAATTTGAGATAATGATTCTTCTGCAGAAATATACATAACTGAATGATTTATGGATAATTTTTGAGATAATTGAAGTGCTAATGTTGACTTTCCTATTCCAGGTTCACCACCCATTAAAATCGATGAACCCATTATTAATCCGTCACCCAAAACCCTATCTAATTCTTTAATGCCAGTCTTTATTCTTTTTTGATTATCATGTTTGATGTCTGATAATTTATGTAATTTGGTATTTTTGAAAATTTTTACTACTTTTTCATCTTTTTTTTCTTCAAAAGTGTTCCATTCTTGACAATTATAGCATTTACCTAGCTTGGTAGGTGAGGTTTGCTGACAATTAGTACAAATATAAAGCATGTTTTTATTATAATAGAATATAAAAATAATAAATTAGAATTTTTTATAAAATTAAAATGACAAAAAAAAAGATTTAGTTAGTATATTTTAGAGGTCCTGTAAGGTTAGTTTTTACGGGGTGACGCCTTGATTTAGGACCTCTTTTTATTGTAACATTATTCTATGGACTCTTCTCCTAAAATTGAACCTATTTCAGCTTTTCACAAAGATTGTCCACATTGTGGAAGTTCTTTGTTTCCTGTTAGTAATCAAACAGAAGAAAATAATGATGGGGAAGAGAAACCTGATAAAGAGTGCCACTGTTGTGGCAAAAAATTTATTATATTATTTGGATGTTAAATTATGCCTTATGTAAATGTTAAAGTTGCTGGAAATCTTTCTGATGAACAGAGAAGAGATATTATTAGCGAGATAACAAAAACATTAGAAAAAGTTGCAGGAAAGCCACCTTCATCAACGTATGTACAAATTGACGAAATACCCAGAAATCAATGGGGTGTAGGTGGCAAACCATTATCAGATAAATAGTTAATTAGCTATTTATATCGTATGCTTTTTCTCCATGTTCAGCTAAATCTAAACCACTATTTTCATCGTCACTTGATACTCTTATGCCAACTAAACTTTTAACAACAACTACAATTATGAACGTAATTAATATAGTAAAAATACCTACAGTTAGCACACCAAAAATCTGCTCATACCATCCTGCATAACCAAACAATGCAATCATTAGAGTTCCAAGAATCCCACCAAATCCATGAACAGCAAAAACATCTAAAGAGTCATCAATATTTAATTTAGATTTTACTATAGTACACATTTCTTGACACGCAATCCCAGCTGTGAAACCAATAATTAATGCCTCAATAGGAGTAACCGATCCAGAAGCTGGTGTAATTGTTGCTAATCCAGCAATTGTTCCTGTAACAAGGCCAACTAGTGATGCTCTTCCATATTTAAAATATTCATATCCTGCCCAAGATAAAGAAGCAGCTGATGCTGAAATATGAGTTACAAGTAAAGTCAAACCTGCACTTCCATTTGCCGCAAGTTGTGACCCGGCATTAAATCCAAACCAACCTACCCATAACATTGCCGCCCCTAACATCACATATCCAGGATTATGTGGAGGTTTATTTTTATCCTTTCTAGGTCCTAAAAATACAGCAACAACTAGTGCTGCCAAACCAGCTGTTTCATGAACTACTAATCCACCAGCTAAATCTACAGTTCCCATATTAAATAAAAAACCACCACCCCAAACCCAATAGGTCACAGGAGCATAACAGAGCAACATCCATAATGTCGAAAATAGTAATACAAAAGAAAACTTTATTCTTTCTACATAAGCACCAATTATTAAAGCAGGAGTGATAACTGCAAAGACCATTTGAAAACCAACAAAAACATATTCAGGAATTGTTCCTGACAAACTTTCAATGTTAATACCATTTAAAAATATTTTAGAAAATCCACCGAAATATTCGTTTGAACCATCACCAAATGCAATTGAATATCCAAAAAGAACCCAGAATATAGACATCAGGCATGCTAACGCAATACAATGCATGAAAACAGATAAGACATTTCTTGATCTAACTAAGCCACCATAAAAAAGAGCTAATCCAGGTAAAGTCATAAAGAGGACCAAAGCTGTAGATGCTAAAATCCAAGAAGTATCTCCTGAATCTAATGTATCATTAGCATATGCATTTTGACCTAAAATCAAAAAAATAAATAAAAAAGGTAATAATTTAGTACCTTTTAAAAGAAAATTAACCATAACAATATCTCCTTATATATCTATAGGCAATAAGCATGCCAAGCATGCCTATTGCCGCCAACCAAGGAGATATCTGGTTAGGCTAAATAATTAGTTTTTATTTAAAGTATGGATATGATTCAATTCCTACTTCACTTGCATCTGATCCTAATTCTTCCTCTTCTGAACTTGGTCTCAATCCAACAGTTGCTTTTAGTACCATAAATACTGCTGCTGATAAAACAAACACAAATCCAATAACTGACAATGAACCTATTAACTGCGTCATAAATGATGTATCTGGATTTGAGATTGCTACTGCTACTGTTCCCCAAATTCCAGCTAAAAGATGAACAGGTAAGGCGCCTACTACATCATCAATCTGAATACTTTCAAAAAATTTGGTTCCAAAGACTGCGATGATACCACCAACTGCTCCAATCATCATCGACATTGTTGCACTTGGCATCAATGGTTCAGCAGTTATGGAAACAAGTCCAGCTAAAGCACCGTTCAAAGCAAAAGTAATATCACATTTACCAAACATCAATTGCGATACAATCATTGCTGTAATAAGTCCCGCACAAGCTGCAAGATTAGTGTTTACAAATATATCAGATACCGCTGCTGCATCATCTAATGAAGATATAGCTAACTGTGATCCACCATTAAATCCGAACCATCCTAGCCACAAAATAAAGGTGCCAAGCGTAGCGAGAGGAATACTTGATGCCGGTATTGGAATAGATTTACCATTTACAAATCTACCTAATCTAGGGCCAATTATAATCGCCCCAGCTAGTGCGGCAGCTCCTCCTGCAGCATGGACTAAAGTTGAACCTGCAAAATCAGAAAATCCCATTGCAGACAACCATCCACCACCCCATTGCCATCCCATCTCTATTGGATAGATGATTCCTGATAAAATTGCGGCAAAAAGAAAAAAAGACCAAACTTTAATTCTTTCAGCTATTGTTCCAGAGACAATAGAAACAGTTGTTGCACAAAAGACCATTTGAAAAAACCAATCAGAATGTGAAGCATAACCAGTTGAAATGTCCTCACCTGGAGCAAACATGGAAAAAGATCCCATATATCCACCCTCAGCAATGCCATATGCTAAATTGTATCCTACAGCATAAAACATGATTCCGGATATTGCATATAAACCTACATTTTTAAGACATATTGTTGATACGTTTTTAGATCTTACCATCCCAGCTTCTAACATAGCAAAGCCAGCTGCCATCCACATTACCAAGAAACCACATATTAAAAATAACAAAGTATTAAAAATAAATGCTGTCTCTTCAGGTGAACCTGTAGCAGAAGCTGAATTCGTTAGAAAAAGAGTTGAAAAACCTAATATAAGAAATAATATAAAATTCTTACTTTTTTTCATATTATTAACCTCCAATTACTTTATTCATAAATCTAAAGGCAACCTTTGTGCCAATTAAGAAATTTAATATTTTTTAATACTGTAAATATGTAAATATATAGTTATGAATAATTTGTTAGATTTAATTGAAAATTCCTCATCAGAAATTATTGGATTATCACAATATGAAGAAAATATGCTTCATGAAGTTACATTTGATAAGATTAATCAATGGTCAACAAATGTTGCATATGAGCTTAAAAAAAAAGGATTGCCAAAAAACTCAAACATCGCTTTATTTGGAAAAAATTCAATCGAATGGATAGTAAGTTTTTTTGGTATTATCAAAGCAGGATTTACATGCGTACCAATAGATTCAAAACTAAACTTTAATGCAACGAATAATATAATCCATTTATCTGATAGCCTTTTTTCTATATGCGACAACAATAAAAAAATTGGAATAGAAAGTTTAAGTTTTCAAGATATAAGAAATATTTCAAATGATAAAAGAGAAATTAATTTTCAAAATATCGATCCTAATGATATCGCTATTATTTTATTTACGTCGGGTACAACAGGTAATCCAAAAGGGGTGATGTTGAGTCACAATAATATAATTTCCAATTTATATCAAATTAAATCAAAAATATCCT
>MDTA01159189.1_pt1 | contig 16474 bp, 2 predicted proteins | sample 811151 | NCBI WGS metagenome assembly MDTA01 (sample SAMN05326648, study PRJNA326480) | marine metagenome | isolation source: seawater | place: Indian Ocean: South | collected 2010 | reverse complement strand
TAAATCCAACAACAATATATGATTCTGCATTAAGCACTTTTAATTTAGGATACAGTAATACTTACAGTGTTGACTCAGACTTTTTAACTTCCGGTGTAACAGAATATAACACGCTACCAAATGCTGTATCAGAAATGTATCAAAGTTTAACAAGTCCAGTAAACACCGGCGGCGAAACAATACAAAATGTTTTGATAAATGAATCTGGTGTATTGTACACAGAAAACACAAACAAAGTAGTACAGGTAGTCAGCAACAACAAAGCTGTTGGCACACTTAATAAAGTCACTAATACTGTTAACACAATAGGAACTTTGTTGAGTGATGGCACAGGAACAAGTGTAACCGGATCAATAGTTGGAGTCAATGGGCCTATCACTACACTCAACAATGTTTCCAAGGTTACAAACACATATAAAAATATTGTTGGTGGCAAAGTGACGTCTGTTGTGCAGACAGCAGAAGCGGTAAGTACAATTGGCAAAGCGGTCAGCACAGTTGGTCGAGTAGCTAAAAGTATAGGAAGAGTATTTGGATTTTAAAAATGGCAGATAGATATATTAAAGGACAATCAGTATTCAAAGGATTCAGTTCAAGAGCTGACAATTCTAATTTCAAACTGTATGATTTTGCTTTGATCAAACAGGATTTAATTAACAGATTGAGTGTGAGAAAGGGTGAAAGAGTTGAAAATCCTGAATTTGGCACAATAATATATGATGTATTATTTGAGCCACTTACAGATGATATAAAACAAGCAGTTGCAGATGACATTACTGCCAATTTAAATGCAGATCCAAGGCTACAAACTGAAGAAATTATAGTTTCTGAATTTGAACATGGTATTGCTGTACAGGCTTCCATACGTTTTGTGCCCTACAACGTGGTAGAAAAGCTGACTTTCAGCTTTGACGAAGATAGCACTTTGCGTCTATCTTAATATACGCACTTAATATAATCAATAAATATTCATACAAACAGTATGGCCACAACAGATAGACAGAATAGATTATTAGTTGCTGAAGATTGGCGGAAAATTTACACCGCTTTTCAACAAGCAGACTTTAAATCATACGATTTTGAAACCATTCGTAGAACAATGGTTGCTTACCTCCGAGAAAACTATCCTGATGATTTTAACGATTATATAGAATCTTCAGAATATGTTGCACTTTTAGATTTAATTGCTTATATTTCACAGTCACTTTCATTTAGAGTAGATTTAAATGCAAGAGAAAACTTTTTAGAAACAGCGGAAAGAAGAAATTCTGTTTTAAGATTAGCAAGATTAATAAACTACAACGCTAAAAGAAACACTCCAGCAACAGGACTATTAAAATTCAACACAATAGCAACAACAGAAAACATACAAGATTCAGCAGGCACTCCTTTAGGAAATGTCACTGTGGTCTGGAACGATCCTGTGAATGCAAACTATCGTGAGCAATTCACAACAATTTTAAATGCTGTAAACGTATCAGGACAAACATTTGGCAAACCGCAAGAAGCAGATACCATAGGAAATATAAAAACGGAAATTTATACGACAAATTCAAACAATACAGACTTACCAGTTTTTAGTTTTAGAAAAGACGTAAGCGGAGTTGAAAGACAGTTTGAAATAGTACCAGCAACAATTACAAATTCAGAAAGCATATATGAAGCCACACCAATACCAGGAGGTGGATTTAGTTATGTGTACAGAACAGATGGCGCAGGTGACTCTTCAAATAACACAGGATTTTTTGCATTGTTCAAACAAGGAGCTTTACAAAATACAGAATTCACTGTAACAAATACAACAACAAACTACATTCAGCCATTGCAAACACAAAATATTAATAACAGTGATGTTTGGTTGTACGCATTAGATGATTTTGGACAAGTTCAAAATTTATGGGAAAAAGTTTCAACAACATCAGGTAACAATGCAATTTATAATTCATTGGCAAGTGATATACGAAATATTTACAATGTAATTACAAAAGCAAACGACACTGTAGATTTAGTTTTTGGTGATGGCAATTTTAGTAATTTGCCTTCAGGTAGATTTAGATCTTACTACAGAGTATCTGACAACGCAACATATTCAGTACAACCTGGTGACATACAAGGTATTTCATTTGCTCTAGGTTACACAGACAAAAACGGAGCCGCACAAACTTTGACTGTGACAGCAAGTCTGCAACAATCTGTTTACAACGCCAGTGCAACTGAAAGTTCAGACAGCATAAAGGAAAAAGCTCCACAGAGTTATTACTCACAAAACAGAATGATCACTGCAGAAGATTATAACGTTGTACCTTTAACAGCTTCGCAAGATATTGTAAAAGCAAAAGCAGTTAACAGAACAGCGTCAGGTATTTCTAGAGCAAAAGAAATAATTGATCCAACAGGTGCTTATTCAAATGTAAATGTTTACGCAGATGACGGTATACTTTATAGAGAAGACACACTGCCTAGTTTTACTTTTACTTTTGCAAACAAAAACGAAATATTAAACACAATTAACAGTTCAATTGAATTAAAATTAAAAGACGCAAGTACAAGACAATTTTATTATCAAAACTACGGCACAAAAGATCTAAGTACCTTAAGTGCAAGTTGGGTATCAACCACTACAGGCACTAACACCAACACAGGATATTTCAATGCAGGTGGTCCTTTGTCTGTTGGCACATATGCAACATCAAATTTAAAATATGCCAAAGTTGGCGCTTTAATAAAATTTACTTCACCTGACACTAGAGAATTCTTAAATGGCAAACTAGTTACAGCTGGCAGTGTTGATGCCGAAGATAGATCATGGGCAAAAGTTTCTGCTGTGTCTGGAGATGGATCAAATTCAGGAAAAGGTAATTTAGACACAGGAGTTGGTCCAGTTACATTAAACAACATCATACCAGCTAACGCAGTATTGAACGCAATATTTCCTGTTTTTGCTACAAGTTTTACAACAGCTTTAAAAAATGATTTGATTGATCGAATCAATGGTTACGAAACATTTGGTTTGAGATACAGTGTTGACGATGGTGAATGGGCAGTTGTAACTAGTGCAAATTTAAGTTCATCTACTACTTTTAGTTTAAGTAATGCAGGGTCAACTGCATCTACAAACTTAGACGCAAGTTGGTTCTTTAAATTTACAAATGATGGTAACACTTACACAGTTACATATAGATCTTTAGCATATTATTTTGAATCTGAAAGTCAAAACAAATTTCATTACGATAAAACAGAAAAAATTTATGACTATACAACAGGAAAGTCTGTAAAAGACACAGTTACAGTTTTAAAAAATAATACTATTCTTTCAACAGGCAATGGTATAGGTTACGAATTGCCATGGCAAATTGTTGACACAGTTGAAGAAGCAGATGGATATCAAGACAATAGAAAAGTACAAGTTGGCTTTTTTGATAACGACGATGACGGTGTTGTTGATAATCCAGAACTATATGATATTATTGTTGAACCAGACACATCAATAGCAACAAAATTTGTTTTCTTTGAAAAATATACAAGTTATAATAATATTCAAAGATTTAGGCCATATGCAAGTTCAAATTTTGTTATTGCTGAAAATGAATCTAGCATAACATTACCAGGTGCATACACAGACGGACAACTGTTTTACTTTTACGCTACTACTGAAGATGTTATCAAAAAGTATGATTCAGACACAATCACATTAACCACTAGCACAGATTATATTGCTAGAAGAGGCAGAGCAAGTATAGACTTCAAATACAGACACAACGCTGGTCAAGACACAAGAATAGATCCAAGTGTAAGCAATATTGTAGATCTTTATCTTTTAGAGAGAAATTACGATAGTAGATTTAGAACTTGGTTGAAAGAAGGTGGTACAAAACCTAGTGCATCAACTTCTGATCAGTTAAGAATTTCTTATTCAGGATTTTTAAATCCATTAAAAGGATTGTCAGATCAAATTGTTTATCATCCTGTAAAATATAAAATTTTATTTGGTTCAAAAGCAGATGACGAGTTTCAAGCAACATTTAAAGTTGTAAAAAATACAGCAAGTAATGTAACAAATTCAATTATTAAAACAAGATGTATACAAGCAATCAACGAGTTTTTTGCTTTAGACAATTTTGATTTTGGAGATACATTTTACTTTACAGAATTAGCGGCATATATTCACCAACAACTAGCACCTGATCTGCTTACAGTTGTGATAGTGCCAAATCAAAGCGGGCAAAGTTTTGGATCATTATTCCAAATTGCCGGCGCAGACGCAGAAATTTTTATCAGTGGGGCCACCGTTGATGATGTTTCCATAATTGATGCTTTAGGAGCCAACCAGTTGGTAGCTTCTGGCACAGTTGTTACATCAACCACAGACACGACAACAAGCACTAGATCAACATCAGCAGTATCATCAGTGACCTCTACATCATCAGGAAGTGGATATAGTTCAGGAAGTTCTTCATCCAGTTCAGGCAGTAGTGGGTCAGGATACTAACGATGGCAGATACTCCTACTAAATCAACAGCCAATAGTCCAGTATTCAAAGACAAAAATGGCACAGTGATCAGAAGATCAATTGCTCATCTTCCAGCATTTTATAGAACAGATGCTAATGAAAGATTTTTATCTAGCACAATAGATCAACTTATACAACCAGGTCAATTACAAAGACTTGATGGATTTATTGGAAGAGAATATTCTTATACAAGAGATACTAGCAAAGACAAATATCTCACAGCCACAAGCACAGATAGAAAAAATTATCAGCTTGAACCCACTGTCACTTATACAGATCAAGATACTTCAAGTGTAAATCCTGAGGACCAAGTAAAATTTACAGGCACATATGACGATTATATAAACCAAATTAAATTTTTTGGTGGACTTACAGACAACCATGATAGGCTAAACAAAGAAAAAGTTTACGCATGGAATCCTGCAATAGATTATGATAAACTTGTAAATTACAGAGAATACTATTGGGTACCAGATGGTCCTAATGCAATTACAATTAGTTCTGTTGGCACAGGCACAACAACTGAAATTGATGTTACTAACAATGCCGCAGGTGCATATAATTTTAACATTAAGGACAATACAGACAATCCTACTATTGAACTTTATAGAGGTAACACTTATAAGTTTAACATAGATGCATCAGGTCATCCTTTTAACATCATGACCGAGCCTTTCAAAACAGGTATTTCTGTAGATGACTCAACATCTTTGATTTGGAACACAGGTGTAACCAACAACGGTGTAGATGTTGGCACAATAGAATTTGTTGTACCAAATGATGCTCCAAATGTTTTATACTATCAGTGTAGTAATCACACTGCAATGAACGGTGTAATTAATATCAAAACAATTACAAGCACAACAAAAATTGATGTTGTAAATGATATTATAGGTGCAAAAAATTATACAACAAGCTCAGGTGTTGCATTAAGCAATGGCATGAAAGTAAAATTTGGTACAAACGTTCAGGACGTTACAAATTATTCTGGCAAAGAATTTTATGTAGAAGGAGTTGGAGAAAAAATTACTTTAACAGACACAGCAAGTCTTATTGTACCTGAATCGTATAGTACGGAATCAACTGAGTTGTATGATGAAGTTGCATACGATCAAAGACCTTACAGTATTGCATTTTATAGACCAGTAACCAAAGATTACATTACAATAAAAAGAGATTCAATAGATCAAAACGCATGGTCAAGATACAACAGATGGTTTCACAGATCAGTGCTTGAAGCCACTGCCACTGCAAATGGTTTCACGGCAAGTCTAGCAGAAGAAGACAGAGCAAAAAGACCAATCATTGAATTTGATTCTGGTTTGGCTTTATACAATCATGGACTACAAGCAAAAACTTCTGTTGCTTTGATTGATACATTAACAACAGATGTGTTTTCTTCAGTAGTAAATTCAACTGGTTACATAGTAGACGGTGTAAGTTTAGCAGAAGGTATGCGTGTTTTGTTTACAGCTGACACAGACACTTTAGTCAAAAATAAAATTTTTAAAGTAAGTTTTCATACAGTAGACGATTCAACTATTCTTACAGGTAAAAAAACAATTATTGCATTAACAGAAGAAGCAGATGCCACGCCTGCAAATGGTGAGTGTGTGTTTATTGAATTAGGTACAAACAATCAAGGAAAAACTTATTATTATTCAGACACAGATAAAAGTTGGGGCACAGGACAAGTTAAAACAAAAGTTAATCAACAGCCTTTGTTTGATATGTTTGATAACAATCATGTTAGTTTTTCTAACACAACAACTTATCCAAATACAAGTTTTACTGGTGCAAAGGTTTTTGAATATCAAACTTCAACATCAGCAGTCAAAGACACAGTCTTAGGAATACAAGTCAAATATAAAACACTTAATAATGTTGGTGATATGTTGTTCAAGTCTGATATCAGTTCAGGCACATTTACATATAGAAGTGGTGATGACTTTTTGACCAAAAGTTATGGCACAGGACATTTACATTATACAACAGGTCTTACAACACACAATAATAAAAGTGGTTGGATCGAAAGATCTAGTGAAAGCAAACAAAGAGTAATAAGAACTTTTGTTGTGACAGCAGATGAAAAAACTTTATTTCCTATAGATGTTTACAAAAACAGTGCAGAATTAACTGATTTAGAAGTAGGAGTAGAAGTCAATCATATAAGAAAAGACTTAACAACTGATTACACTTTGGCAACTGGTACAGTAAACAAATACGTTAAATTTGTTAAGGATTTAAAAGTTGGCGATCTTTTAAAAATACAAACTTTTTCGAAAACTAAAAAAGTTGAAGGCAAAGGTATATATGAAATTCCTGAAAATTTAAGCACCAATCCATTAAACGCACAACTATCTGATTTTACACTTGGTGAAATTTTAAATCATATAAATGATATACAAGAAAAAAATAGTAATCTCACAGGAGTAATACCAGGTTCAAGTAATTTAAGAGACTTGCCTGACGTAAGAACAAAAGGCGGAAAAATTTTACAACACACAGGGGCCTTACCTGCAGGTATTTTTAATCTAATAGATCAAAATGCTAATGCCATTTCAGCTTTGGACTACGCAAGTTTAGAATATCAAAAATTCAAAGATAATTTTATTAGTAGAAGCACAGGAAAAACATATGAAGGCAATGTGGCAGACTTTGTTGACGAAATAATTGACAATTTGGCACAAGGTAAAACATCTAGTTTTCCTTTCTATTATGAAGACATGGTTGGACATGGATCAAATGTATCAACAAGAACTTATACGGTGTTGGATACAAGTGAAGTTGACTATGCCATTGACTCAAAGTTTGACATAACAACCACAAGCAACAGAGCTGTTTATGTGTATCTAAATGATGTGCAATTAGTGGTAGGCACTGACTACACATTTAGCACAACTGATGATAGTATTAACATAAAAAGTACAATCGCTGTAAACGATATCATTAAAATTAAAGATTATGCTGACACAACTGCAAGTTTTATTCCACCAACACCAACAAAACTTGGAATCTATCCAAAGTTTAAACCAGAGTCAATTACAGACAACACATATAGAACTTCACAAACTGTTATAGTTGGACACGATGGATCAAGAACTATTGCTTATGGAGATTATAGAGACGATTTACTTTTAGAATTAGAAAAAAGAATTTACAACAACTGTAAAACTACTTACAATTCGGATTTATTGCCTTTATCAGATGTAAAACCAACAGGATTTACAGAAACTGATTACACAAGACAAGAAGTTGACGCTGTGCTGGCGCCAGATTTTTACAGCTGGGCAGGACGAAATGGAGTAAGTTGGCAAAACAATTCAACCTTTGATTCAAATGATGCTTTCACTTGGAACTATGGTTTAACCAAAAGTCAAGTAAGTGACCAATTTTTACCTGGATATTGGAGAGGTATATTTTATCACTTGTATGACACAGACAGACCACATACTCATCCATGGGAAATGTTAGGATATTCTGAAAAGCCTAGCACATGGGAAACAAATTATGGCCCTGCACCTTATACATCAGGCAACAGTGTTTTATGGGATGACCTTGAAGCAGGCTACGATAAAATTAAAAATAAAACAATTCCAAGATATAAAAGAACAAACTTAAAAACATATCTACCTGTTGACGACAGCGGAAATATTAAAAGTCCTAGCGTTATTGGTTTAGTTGCAAGTGACTTAACAAGAAACTTAAACACAAAATGGCAATTTGGAGATCAGTCACCAGGTGAAACTGCTTGGAGAAGATCAGTAGCATATCCTTTTAGTGTTTGTAAACTTTTAGCTTTGACTAGACCTGCAAAGTTTTTTGGTTTGTTTTTTGATAATTCAAGAATTACAACAAATACTGCCGGAAATTTTATTGATAAGGACACAGAAATAAGACAAAAATTGTCTACTGCAAAATATCATTTAGAAACAACTACAGATACAGAAACAGGCGTAGTAACAAGATACACTACTGGTGGATATCAACCTTGGGTAGTAAATTATCTAATTAAAAACAATCTAGATCCAGCAACTTTTTACTATGACAAGATGAAAAACTTGAATGTACAGTTGTCTTACAAACTTGGCGGGTTTACAGATAAAGCTAACATTAAAGTTTTAACAGATTCAACTTCACCTTCCAGCACAGGTGGATCTCAATTTGTTCCAGATGAAAACTTTAAAGTACTATTCAGAACATCTAATCCTGTAGATTCTTATGATTATTCAGGTGTGTTAATTGAACTTAATAAAAATATAGCTGATGATTCAACTGTGCAAGGTGGATACAAAGTTATAGGTTACAATACATTACGTCCATTCTTTAAAGTTTTTGAACCTGTCGTAAATGGAAATACAACAAAAATAACAGTTGGAGGCTCCGAGGCTTTAATTTATAACAATTGGAATACAACTGTACATACAGTAACTTACGGCACAGTGTTTGACACAGTGCAAGATGTTGTAAACTTTATAATTGGATATGGAAAATATCTCGAATCAAGAGGATTTGTTTTTGATAAGTTTTCAAATGAAATTGAAGAAGTAATTAATTGGGACACTTCAGCAAAAGAATTTTTATATTGGACAACACAAGGTTGGTCAAGTGGCTCAGCTATTACATTGTCCGCAGGAGCTGATGGGTTCAATATTGAAACAAACAACAGCATAATCAATAGGTTTAGAAACATGAAAGGTGAGTACACCATACTTGATGCTGGAGGAAGAACAATAGGCAGTAAAGAAATTTCTACAAAAAGAATTGGCACAACTTTTAGTATATCAACCAAAAATCCTGAGGTTGGAATTTTCAATGCCACAATGAACTCGGTGCAAAAAGAACACATTTTAATTTTTGATAACAAGACAGTGTTTAACGATGTAATATTAGAACTATCAACAGGATTTAGACAACAAAGATTAAAACTTGTTGGTTGGAAGACAGGTGGATGGAATGGTGACTATTACTCACCAGGCTTTATATTTGATGAAGCAAAAGTTTCTGCTTGGCAGGCCAATACAAATTATGAGATTGGTGACACAGTTGAATATGATGCTAAATTTTTTGTAGCCAAAAAGAATCATAATTCGGAAGCCAAATTTAATTTTGAGAACTGGATCAAAAAAGATAAAAAACCAGCTCCAACTTTAATTCCAAATTTCGATTACAAAATTGCACAATTTAGTGATTTTTATAATTTAGAAACAAATAACTTTGATGAATCTCAACAGTCATTGGCTCAACATTTAATAGGATACCAAAGCAGAAGCTATTTAGAAAATTTAATTGTTAATGATATTTCACAATACAAATTTTATCAAGGATTTATAAGAGACAAAGGAACCAAGACTGCTATTGATAGATTGTTAAAAGCACAGTTCAACAACGAAAGCCTTGCCATAGACACTTATCCAGAATGGATGATAAGAGTAGGTGATTTTGGAAATCAAGACGGACTTAAATCTATTCAAGTTACAATGAACGATGATACATTTAACAAAAACATTCAATCGATTGAACTTTTAGATTCCGCTGGTGACACAGCAAGTTATGATAGATCTGCAACTGTTACAGCAGACAATATGTATGTTAAACCGTTAGAGTACACAGCTTCAACAAATTTCAAGCAGTATGATTATACAAAAGCTGGCTTTGACAGAAATGTACCACAAGTATTTAAAACTGCTGGATATGTTAGAGAACAAGATGTTCAACACACTGCAATTACTGAAAGTGAACTTACAAACATTGATGCAAATATTATACAAAACAATGATTTGGTTTGGATTGGTAGTACAAGCAAGTTAGATTCTAACACATCAACTTACAAACAATGGGACGTGCAAAGAATAACCAGCGTCAATGTAAGAATAAAAAGTCTACAGTCTTTTAGTTCTGATACTGAACTTTTGATTACTATGACAGCAAGTCATACATTTGAAAAATTAGACTATGTGGCAATTAGAAATTCACAATTTACAGAACTAAATGGTGTGTATCAAATAGTTGATGTGCCAAACGCACAACAAATTTTGATAGCATATGCTAATGCTTCGCGATTAGGATCAGGTATTAGTGTATTAACAGACGGTTCTACATTTGGCACATATGGTAATGTTTACAAATTTGTCAGTGTAAGATTAAGTTCGATGGATCATGTGAACAGTTTATTATCTTACAAAGAGTACAGAGATGCAGATGCTCCAAATGATGTTATTGGAGATAGAGTATTTGCTGACAACACCACAGACAAATGGAAAATTTATGAAAAAGTAGATCCATACACAGTCACAGTTTTAAATTCACCTAGTGCAACAAGCAATCAAGACTTTGGATATGCAATCACAGGAAGAAATGATGGCAGAACACTTGTTGTATCAAATCCAGATGTTGGACAAGGTACTATAAACTTTTATTTTAGAAAAAGCAGTACCGCTGGTACAACATATACTTTACAAAACAGTTTGACAATGACTGATGATGAAGACACTAACAGTAGATTAGGTCATACATTAACATCAAGCATTGACGGAAACTTTGTAGTAGCAGGTGCACCAAACGCCAATGCAGTTGCAAATGATGGCAGTACAAGATTTACAGATTCAGGACTTGTAAAAGTTTATATTTGGAATCCAGCCACGTTTGCCTACAGTGAATTATCTACAATTAGAGCACCACACGACGGATCAAGTGTGAGGCACAGAGCAAATTTTGGTCATGCAGTGGCTATTGCTGAACCTACAGAATCAGCAGTTAGAGCCACCAATCCAAAATACTTGTTTGTGTCGGCACCAGGTCATGAAAATGACACAGGTATTGTGCATATGTACACCTGGGGTATTGGTGCAGACGGTTCTACATACGATACTTGGACGCACAATGTATCTATACAAAGTGGATCTCCTTCAAACAATGATAGATTTGGTCATAGAGTTGTAGTTAATGACAACGGAGATATCTTAGCTGTATCAAGCAAAGCACCTGGTAACGCAGGCAAAGTAGAAATATTTGTAAGAAGTGGTCACAAAAATGATGATAGTACAGTAAACACTTTCGAACTTAAACAAACACTGACAGGTGTAGGCACTGACGGTTCAACACTGAACAATGAGTTTGGTGAAGCTTTAGCAATGGACAAGACAGGTGATACTTTAATTGTATCAGCACCTGGTTATGACAAAACTAATCAAGCTGACGCAGGTTCAATTTATTATTACAAGTTCAATGCAGACGGATCAACAAACACTTACACATTACAACAGACACTAGAAGCTCCAGATGATCAATACAACATGAAATTTGGAACATCACTTGCAATAAATCATGCAGGTGATAGAGTTGTTATTGGTGCAGAAAAATTAGGAAACTCTAGAGAAATGAGGATTGACTCAGGAGCAACCACATTTGATTTACAAGACACTACATTTGTTGATCTTAACATAGGTTCAGGTGGAGCTTACACGGCCACAAGATATGATACAAAATTTGTAATAGATGATCTACTAGTAACCACACACGTCAGTAGTAATGATGACTTTGGCAGAGGCGTGTACATAAACGACAGGCAAGTTGTTGTAGGCGCTCCAGAAGATGATTCATCTAGTGCGGTTGAAAACGATGGTACTGCAACAATATTTGATTTAGACACAGTAGGATCATTTGCTTGGAAAAATTTAGTCACAGAAGAAAATTTAATTGATAATAGAAAAATTAAATCAGCATTTATTTTTAACAAAGCATCAAATGAAATTATATCTTATCTTGATTACTATGATCCAATAAAAGGTAGAATACTAGGTGTAGCTGATAGAGAAATAAATTTCAAGACTGAATGGGATCCAGCTGTATACAATGTTGGTTCAGATGACAAAATAGAAAATTTAAGTAACGCTTGGGGTGAAGAACACATTGGTGAAGTATGGTGGGACATATCTAAAACAAGATACAAATGGTATGAACAAGGTGACCAAGAGTACAGAACGAAAAATTGGGGACAACTGTTTCCAGGATCTAGCATAGATGTTTATGAATGGGTAGAAAGCACTCTACTGCCGTCACAATGGTCAGCTCAATCTGGAACATCAGGTGGACTTGCAAATAATGTATCAGGAACACCATATTTAGATGATAATACAAAATTTACATTAAAACAAAAATACAGTTCTGTTTTAGATGGCTTTGTAAATTATTATTACTATTGGGTAAAAAATTCAGTGTTCTTACCGGATCCAGGCAAAAGTGTTGTCACAAGAAAAAATACTACCTCGTATGTTGCTAATGTAATTGCCAATCCAATTGCTTCAGGCATTAGATATTTTACTGTATCTGATACAAATTCTATTATAACTTTCAACTGTAAAAATGATCTGTTTGGAGATAATGTTGCAATAAATGTTGATTATAGTGACAATTTAAATGATGGTGAGTCTCACAATGTATGGAAAATTTTTAGTGAAGGTGACAAAGACGATAGACCAAACACTAGAGTTGAAAGCAAATGGTGGGACAGTCTAATAGGTTCCGACCAAAACGGAAACACAGTTCCTGATTTAGATCTAGCAGTAAACAGAAAATATGGCACAGGATTAAGACCAAGACAAAGTTGGTATGTTGATAGATTTGATGCATTAAAACAAATTATAGATTACGCAAACAGTGTAATAAAGAAATATCAAATTGCAAACACTATAAGCAAAACAAATTTAGATTCGGCAGAGCCTGAACCAACTGAAAACTCAGGCGAGTGGGACGTAACAGTTGATACATATGCTGACTTAACATATATCGATACAAGAGATGTAAGCGGTATGTCAAACTATCTTGTCAAAGCTGATGAAGAAAATAGCAATGGATACTGGGCAATATATCAATGGACAGGTACAGAATGGACTAGAACAAAATTACAAACTTATAAAACTTCTACATTTTATTCATTAGCAGACTGGTATGAAACAGGCGGGTCAATGACACACGACGAAAATACTGTGATTGACGCACAAGTCACATATGAATATCAATTAGACACTTTGAACTTGCAAAATGGACAACACGCAAAAGTAACAAAAGCAGACACAGGTGGATGGAAGTTGTTTATGAAAACATCAACTGGCTATACCAATGTTGGAACAGAAAACGGCACAATACAATTAAGCAAGAGACTATACGATTATAGTATAGCAAACACAGGTTTTGGTGGCGATGATACATTTGATGGCAACTTTTTTGATCAGCACCCTACTATAGAAACAAGAAAAATTTTAACAGCATTAAGAGATGATATTTTTATTAATGATTTAAAAATAGAATATAACAATTTATTCTTTATTGGTTTAAGAAAAGTCTTAGAAGAACAGCTTTACGTTGATTGGCTATTTAAAACTTCATTTTTGAACATTAAAAACAATTTTAGAGAACTAGATCAAAGAAAAACATACACAACAGGAGCTGATGCTTATGTTGAAGAATATATCAAAGAAGTAAAACCTTTCCACACAAAATTAAGAGAATACAAGGTTGCTTACAACAAAACAGATACTCAGGACGGACTGTTTACTGACTTTGATCTTCCTGCTTTTTATGATAGTGAAATTAAAGCTATAAGGAATATTGATGCGGACAGTACAGCAGACGCCACTAGAATGACAGAATATCCATACAAAATTTGGAACACAAATTATAAAAAGTCTGTTAAATCATTAACCATAGCAAACGCAGGATCAGGTTACACAACTGCACCTACTGTAACGTTTTTAGGTGGCACAATAGGAACAACTGGTCCATTCCAAATTGTAGGCACAAGCAATTCTGGAACAACGTCAGGCTCTTATGGTTACTACTATCCGTTGTTTACAGATCAAACTAAAGCAAACATCTATGACAAACAAAATGGTGGCACAGGTGCAAGTCATACGCATACATTTGATGAATATAGTGGCAAAACTTTTTATATGCCAACAGCATCAATGAATCATGCAGTGTCCACAAGAAACTACACATTTAGAATGTACGAAGAATCTGCTGTGACTCATGCAACTGCCACTGCAATTATTTCAGGCGGCAAAGTAACAAAAATTAATTTATTAACAGCAGGAGCAGGTTATGATACAACACCAACTGTGATACTTTCTGGCGGTACTTCAGATGGATCTGCACCAACAGATGCCGCAAAAATTTATGCTAACCTTGGCAATGATCTTGTAAGAGACTTTGATGTAACTTTAAGATTTGACAGAATTACGCAAGGTGCATCAGTACCGGAATGGACAAAGAGCACTGCATACGTGTATGGTCAATTTTTAAGATATAACAATGAACTTTACAGAGTAACAGATGCATTTACTTCAGGCACAACCTTTGAAGGCGGTCTAGCTAATCTTACAAAATTAAGTGGAGATGAAAGTTATGTGACTGCGGCAGAAAGAACTTTAGGTATGTACACGCCACAGGCAGGAATGCCAGGAGTTGATTTGACTCAATTAATGGATGGTATTGACTATGGTGGCGTAATGGTAACAGGACTTTTATTCAAAGAAGGACAAGGTTGGGATGAATCAAATTGGTATGACTTTCCTTGGGACACATTTGGAAGCACACGTGTAAAAACTTTTTACGGTGATGGATCAACTGTTTTATATACATTTGACGTAGCACCAACAATTACAGATGTTTACACAGTTTATTACGCAGGTGTTAGACAGACTGCTGATGTTTTCAGAGGTGATGGTTCAACCAAAAACTTTACTTTATCAACAGCTCCAGGCAACGGAGTGAAAGTAGAATTGATTCCTTTTGATGACGATAAAGTTTTAACGCCAACAGATGACAGAGTATTAGATAGTTTAGTATCAGGCGGTTTATTCAGCTCAGCAGTTGGAGTAAATCCAGGAGATATTATTACAGATGGTGACCAATTCATTTCACCAGAAACAAGTTTTGGACCTGAAGAAAAAGTTCCAGGACAAATATTTGATACACTAGATATTAAAGTTTACACAGCTCCTGAATCAGGAGTGCCATTTATTGTTGATAAATCATACAGAGGAAATGGTTCTACAACAACATTTGATATAGGACAACAACCAGGCACACAGGCTGGTGTAATGGTAGTGGTAGATGGAGTGCATCAAAATAATCTTGCAACTGACAGTACTGTAAATTACACAGTGGACACAGCGGCAAAAACTATTACATTTACAACTGCACCTGTAATGAATTCAACTATCAACATAAAAAGTTTTGCAGTTTCAGGAAACAACTATGTTGTGCTAAACAGTTTTACAGGAGATGGATCAACAACAGCTTTTGAAACATCTGCCAGAGACACATATCAACTTGATAGTGGCTTGCCACAATTATATGTTACAGAAGATGGCAATCCAACAACTAATTTTACAACGTCTGAAGCAAACGGCAGAGTCACAGTCACTTTTGAAGTTGCTCCTGCTAATGGCAAAGCAATTCAAATTGCAGGATTCAATCAAGATCCAAGCACAAGATCCTTTGCAGAAATAAGAAGTGAAAATATTTCCTATGACTTTTCAACGACAGTGTACGCATTAGACTTCCCACCAGGAGCTATTGGACCATTTGCCGCTTTGACTTTGGTTGAAGTTAATGGTATAATGTTGAGAGGTCCAGACAACACTTACTATTCAGGTGACGGTACAACATATTCATTTGGAGTTGTATCAGGATTATCAGATGGTTCAACAGTTGATCCTTCAAAAACAATAACAAGTGCAGATCAAATAGAAGTCTACAAAAACGGAGTAAAACAAACTGTTACTGCAGACTACACTGTTGATCTTTCAGCACAAACAATTGATTTTGTTACACCGCCAACTCCACAGGACGTTGTTGCAGTTACTACTTTAGTAGAACATCATTATTCAATTAAAGATACCGAACTACAATTTAACCTAACACAGATAGCGGCAGATGGTATATCTATTAGTAATGGTG
>MDTA01022897.1_pt1 | contig 16476 bp, 9 predicted proteins | sample 811151 | NCBI WGS metagenome assembly MDTA01 (sample SAMN05326648, study PRJNA326480) | marine metagenome | isolation source: seawater | place: Indian Ocean: South | collected 2010 | reverse complement strand
TCCCAAGGTTTCCCTCCCGGAGAAGTTCGTGGCTGAGGCGACGGCCAGCGGCAAGATGGCGCCCGACGCGCTGTACTGCATGAAGCTACTCGATGCCACGGGAATCGTGGTGGTGCCCGGAAGCGGGTTCGGGCAGGTGGAGGGCACCTGGCATTTCCGCACCACCTTCCTCCCGTCAGAGGAGGACATTGGCGGCGTCGTCGAGAAGCTCACAAAGTTTCACGCCGAGTTCATGGACACGTACAGGTGAATTGATTGACGAATTGATTGACGACGCGTCGATTGATGGCTTCATTATCATCGCGTATGGAGGGTATCGAGGCGACGGGGTAGGGGTCCCTACGACGGTAGGCCCCCCGGACCACGCGGGGGTTGGGAGTTGTAGACACACCAGTTGGGAAAAAAAACCAAAGCAACTTCGATAAATTTCCCATCTGCCCGCCCACCAGTTGCCGACTCGGATACGATCGGGCGATTGTCGGGCGATCTCGCCTGTTTGTAACCCCCAAAATGCCTCGGATTTTGGCGACACGAAATGTGCGTTTTTTTCTCTTTTTCCGCACGTGTTCCCCTCGGACGCGCCAATCGAGACGTGCGCCGTCCGTTCGAGACCGACGTACGTACGAACCGGCTCCTTCCGAGCGTCTTCTTGCACACCGGCCACCATGGCTGACCCCTGGGCCGATCCCGTCGGGGGAGGCTGGGGCAGCACCGCCAGCGCGGGACCCGTCGGATCTCCCCGGAAGTTCTTCATGGCGCAGAGCGTGGACAAGCTCGGGGTGGACTCCGAGAACGTCCCGCTCACCGCGCTCGCGGGACGGTCCGGACGGACCCCTAGCAAGCGCATGACGATGGGTGGGCCCACGATGGTCCCCTATCGCGGAAGCCCCGTCACATCGCCCCTGGTGCGTCGCCAGCTCCGGGCCCTCCATCGCGCGCGTCGACCCGGATTAGATTCCCCCGAAGAGAAATCTCGACGCTGACATCTGATCCGTCTCCCATCCCCGCGTCCTTCCCTCCAGCGTAACCGAAGCAACGAATGGCACGATCAGCCGATGAGCCCTCCGAGCGCCCCTCCGAGCGCCATGGGCCCTCCCCCACCCAAGCCATCCGACCGCCGGGCGACGCTGAACCCGAGTCAGATGCAGGATTGGAAGCGGCCAGGCGGCGCCGGCGACTCGTTCTCCCTCAACTCCGCTCCCGCGCCGCCGCCTTCCACGCACCACGACGCCGCGTCCGATCCGTGGTGCGCGGGTACCACCTGGGAGCGCGAGTCCCCCGCCGCGAAGGCCCAGGCTGCCAGACGCAGGCAGACCAGTTACGTCCCCGGGACCGGCACCCTCGGAAGCTACGGCGGCCCGGTCCAACACTCGGACAGGCGCGCGAGCAACGGCGCGCAGGACGAGTTCCACTCCGTCCCGTCCTCGCCGTGGGGCTCCCCCGCCAAGAGCACCGCCCCCCCGAGCGGGGCGGGCGGGTACCACCACGGGTCATCGGCGCCCGGAGGTCCCGAGCCGTCGCCCCCGTCGGCTCCTCCCCCGCCCCCCGGCGCGAACTCGTACAGGACGCACCAGTCCGCGGCGCCCGTCTCGCCCGTCAAGGAGCGCGGGTACGAGAGGCCCAGGGACGTCGCGTCGGAGCGCCATCATCGGGAGGAGGATCCCTGGGGGGCGCAGGCGCGCGGGTACGGCGGCGACGCGGGGTACCCGCGGGATGACGGATACGCAAACGGCGCCAGGGGCGGCGGCGGCGGCTACGGAGCGGCCAGGACTCAGCGACAGCACCATCAGGCTCCCCCGCCCCAGTCGCCGTACTCGAAGCCCGACGGCGGGTACTCCCACCGCCGCGACGAGATGAGGAGCCCCGTCCGTGAGGCTAAGCCCGCGGCTCCCGAGCCGCCGCCCCAGGTGCCCGCCGCGGTGGCGCCTCACCTGAGGGGTTCTGAATCCCTCTACGGCGGACCCAACGCGCACCTGCACGCGGCGCCGGGCGCGGCTCCGAGCAACGCCGTCGCGCTTCTCGGCGCAGCGCCCGAGGGCTGCTACCTCGGACCCTGGCGCGGGGACGAACGTGCCAGGGTGCTCGCGTATGAGGCTTGCCTGCAGGCGTGCCTCGAAGGTAGCCTCGGAACCAACGCGCCGCAGCACAAGGTTGACATGGCGGTTCACTTCCTCGCGGACCGCTGCTCGGAGCTCCGCAAGGGCTTCGGGATGGATGGAATCCTCGTCGGGTCCAGGGGAGACACCAAGACCAACGGGAGCGGCATCGTCAGCGAGTTTGACGGCGGCGGCAAACCCTCGGTCAAGTCCCCGAAGAAGTTTGACAGGCGCAGATCCCTCGGCCTGATGGACACCGGCGGCGGACAACGGTGGAGCGGCGTGACCGTGGACGTCACCGAGGTGTCAATTACCACGCGCGGGTGGAAGAGGTTCACCGGCGGCGTCGACCCCAAGGATGTCTACGCGGCGGCGAAGCACGGGGGAACCTACCAGGCGTTCAAAACCGCGACTGGGCCCGCGCCCAGCCGGGGAGACATCTGCAGGGTGCGCGCCGATAACGGCATCGGGGGCAGCGGGGACCAGTGCACGGTAAACGTTGGGTTCGGCGACGCTCGCATCAAGCTCGGCGCCTCGGACGAGGCTCTCATCTTCGACATCGACCTCGGCAACGGGAAGATAGCGTCCGCCAAGTCCACCCTCGAGGACCTCGCCAACATGTCCGGCGAGGGGCGCAACATCGTCGAGATGCCCCTCAAGTACCCCAACGGCAGAGAAAAGGGATACATCCGCTTCACCGCGCACCTCGAGCCCATCGGCGGCTACGACTGGGGCGCGCCGCTGACCGCCCTGGATCACCAGGCCACCGCGGGTGCCAACCACGGTGGCGACGCCAACGGCTGGGCCATGTCCGCGAACGGACCCCTCCCGCCAACCGCCGCTTACGACGTCGCGCTCAGCGCGGGACTCCGTGCGCTCAGCTTCCACCGCCGCAGGCTCGAGCTCACGGGACCCTGGGCGTGGCTCCTTCGCGAGCTTTCAGACCTGCAGGGCGTCTCCCCCAACCACACCAGCCTTCGATACGTGCGACACGTGCTCGCCGTCGCGACGCCCACCGCGGACTGCCTCGCCGCGATCCTCGACCACCTCGCGCCTTGCCTCCGCGAGAGCTTTGAGGGCAAGCTGACGACGATGGAGGAGGACCAGCTGAGCGGTATCCGCGCCGCGGTGGAGCAGCTCATTGGCGTGTGTTTCCAAAACTACAAGAACCTGAGCGAGGACGAGCCGAGGGGTATCGCGAAGCTGGTGCCCGAGCAGGTCCCCGCGCCGGCGCTGGCCATCGCGCTCGAGCTCTTCAGGATTCTGAGGCGCGACCCGCTCGCGCCCGAGTCCATCCGCGCGCTGCAGAACCACCTGCAGACCGCCGCGAGGTCGTGCTACCGCCGCCACCACTCCGTGTTCCTCGGCGAACGCAGCAAAAACGGGGACGACGCCGACGACAACGATGACAGGGGCAACGCGAGGCTGTACACCGGCCTGGCGCAGCTCTGCCTCGGCCTGTGCCGCGAGATTGGCACCGATCACGTCATCCAGGACGCGGGCGTGCTGCCCGTCGGCATTCGACTCCCCGCGCTGGCGTCCGGGGTGTACTGCACGGAAGCGGCGGGATGCGTGTCGAAGATGCTCACCGCGCACCCTCCCCCCGCACCGCCGGGCGCCGAGGCCATCGACCTCGTCGACTCCCTCTGCGAGCTGCAGGAAGCCGCCGTTTCCGCGGACGTTTCCGACCAGAACGTGGGCGAGCACGTGGAGCGTCGCCTCAACAACTGGGCCAGCCGAGAGCAGTCGTACCCCGGCGTCGACGGCGCCCCCGCGGATGGCGAACTGGACCCCAAGGCGCTCTTCGCGCCCCACGTGGACCGTTGGATCGACGCCGCCAGGGAGCAGCTCCTGCGCGGGTGCGTCGCGGCGGTGGGTAAGCACGGCGTGGGGGGCGCGGCGATGGAGGATGCCTACCGCGAGGCGCACCGGGCGCTCGAGGGATTCGAGAGGGTAGTGACGCGATGGCCCGACGCGGCGGTCGCGCTGGAGGGTGTCCTCGCCGACGCCGACAGGCTCCTGCTGCAGAAGATCAGCCAACTCGCGGATAGCCACGGCGGGTACGGCGGCGCGCACAAGGAGCCCAAGTACCACCAGCACCACGGCGTGAGGGAGAGCGTTCGATTCAGCCACGCGGTGACGAGGCAAAACGCGCACCACTTTGACCGCGAACACTCCGCGCAGGTGACGTCCCCGACGAAGAACACCGTCGCCGGCGCGCTGCACAGGCTCCGCATGGGCAAAGCCGCCGCCGCCGCCGCGCTCCGCCAGGCGAGGTCCGCCGCGGCCAACGCGAGGAACAAACTCGAGAGCGTCGCCGCCGCCCGAGACGGGTCAGACCGCGCGGGACCCGACGACGGGTACGTGCCCACCGAGCTCGCCTCCGCCCTCACCGCGCTCAAGGCGATGGAGGTGCTGCGTCCGGAGGTGTACCAGCGGCTCGTGCTGTGGGTCAGCGCGGCGGGCGGGGGTCAGCGCGCGGCGGGCGAAGAGTTTGGACGCAAGAGCACCGAGGTTACCGGGGAGCTTCGAGCGCAGTACGCCGCGCTGCTTCGCCGCGCCGTCGCCGGGGTGGCCGCGGCGGGTCCGTCCCTGCACCAGGCGCTGCGTCAGGTGGCCGCCAAGCCTCCCGGCACCGCGTTCAAGCGCCAGAAGAAGGAGCCGAGGCAGGCTCATCAGCAGGGCGGATACGGCTCGGACCCTTACGGCGGCGGGGATGAGTTTGAGTCCGAGGTGGCGCCGGAGGAATCGGAGGAGGCGGCGTCGCGCGACGAGCTGGATAACTGCGTGGGCCCCATCCTGCAGCACGTGGATACGGTGGTGAGGGGCCTCAGGCGAGTCGTGCCGCAGCGAAGGGCGCTCGTCGGGGTGCTGCGGGGTCTCTGGGATTCCCTGGGCGCCGAGGCTCTCAAGTTTGTGGAGGAGGACCTGAGGCAGAGGTCGTCGTGGCGGCTTCGTCTGATGGCCACCGGCGCGGTTGACCAGATCAGCACGGCGATCGTGGGGGCGATTCGCGACGCGCTGGGGCACGACGTCAAGGAGAAGGACTTCGAGCCGCCGATGCCCGTGCGCAAGCTCACGGACTTCATCGAGGGCACCGCGTCCGATTCCGTGAGCGTCTTCTAAACGGAAGCTCTGAGAGCATTTTCATTAAAAAAATTATCATGGTCACGCCGCCGCGGGCGGAACGCACGTCCAACGTCGTTGGGCATCGCTCGGACTGACTCGACGGCGTCGGCCTTTGTCCTCTTCAAATACTGTACACTTCGCATCGTTCAATCCAGTCACCACCCTCCCTCGTGCAGCACCATAGCCTTCTCCACGATGAACTTCCCCTCCTTGTACTTTTGGCTCTGCTCGTACGCAAAATCGTACTTCCAACCCAGCAGCGAGCTGCATGACGCGCAGAAGACGTCCCGGACGGTGTGAAGCCCGGTCATGAGCAGGCGGTCCTCCTTGCCGCCGAGGGTGATGTTACAGACGTCGTTGAATAGATACGCGCGGCCGTGGCGACCCTGAAACGCCTGAGAGGCGGGGATTCGAGGGGACGTGGTCAGCGGCCGGTCGGGACGGAAAAGAAAGTCGCGGAAGGAGGAGGAGGAGGTGTCGGGAAAATCAAAATGTTGGGTTGTGGGGGCGTGCCTTGGAGATGATGTCGTCGTGATAGGCGTTGTGGTTACGGCAGAAAGAGCAACTGTATATCCTGCGAAGAGTGTAAAGGCGGCGGGATGGGTGAGCGGGTCGAAGGTCTCGCAGCGAGACGACGGAGGGTCCCGGCAGTTCAAACAGCGGGGCGGTTCGGCAAACCCAGCCCCGGGTTTTCTCTTGGTTTTTGGCATTTTTTCAGAGGAATGACCGACGGGGCGCGTGGTTGAAGGCGATGCACCTCACCTGTTGCCCGTGAGCTTGGAGGAGGCCGAGGGGGAGCTCATGACCGGCCGTTCTAGACCGCGCGGGGGTTACGGGTTTGCGGCTGACTCCCTCCCGACGTGCGGGGGCGAATGGTTTCCACACTCGCTGACTGGAGTATCTGTCCCGGTCAGCATCAATTTGGCGCGAGATTGGCGAATGGGGAGATCGAATCCGGGTCGTAACTGCGCGGCTGTGGACTGGTGCAGGTCAGGTCCACGAAAATGCCGAGCGCGTGACAAATCGCAGACGGAAAAGCTGACGTGATTAATCGGCACGCAGAAACCTGGGCGCGGAGCGCGCCGATAGCCGTAGGGCGCCGCCCACGCGAGGGCGGATATGGGCTGCCTGCAGTCCAAACCAAAGGCGCAGGGAGGCGCCGAGTCCACGTCGGGGCTGCCGCCGTTGCCAGGTGCGGATGGATCGCCAGAGTCGGCCGTCTCGGAGACGGCGACAACTGCGGAGCGAGCCGAGTCGCTGGCGAAGCGGTGGTGCGCGTGCGAGGCGATGATGCTGCAGCCGAGCATGGAACCCGAGCGCGGGGAGATAGAGCCCGAGCTAGGTGTCGGGGCGGGTGACAAGCTCGAGAGCCACGCGGGTATGTTGTCGATGCCGCGAGGGAAGCACGGCAAGGCCAAGGTGATCGGGGTCAACAATCAGGCGCCGACGAAAGAGGCGCTCGACAGGCTCGAGGATCGCATCTTCGATCGAGAGGCCCAACGGCTCAGGCGTCTGCGAAGCTTCAGGGCGACGTTAAACGCGCTGCAGGTCGACCCCACGGCGAGGACGTCCAAGACCGCCGCGGGCATCGAGGCCCTCGGCGACGCCATCGGCAAATTGGACGCCGCGATTGAGAGCACGGAGCCCGTCGTCGCCAGGCGAGACGCGCTCAGGGCATCCGCGACGACCCTCGCGAACGTCCCGGGCGTCGCCGCCGCGATCCAGGCTGAGATCAGGCTGGATCCCATCGTCCACAAGCCTCGGGTGACGCGGGAGATCAAGCGCGCGAGGACGACGAGGGACGCCTACGACGCCGCCGTCGCCGCCGCGTCGAAGACGCGAACGTTCCTCCTCGCCTCCGTCGCCGCCGCCGTGCGAGAGATTCGCGAGCTGCAACACACGCTCGCGATTCAGAGGGACGGCGCGCACGATACCCTGCGTCGCGGCGGCGGCGCGTGCAACGCCGCCAACTTCGCGGGTCGAACCGAGAGACACCTCGCGGCGTTGAACGCCGAGCGGGATCGCCTCGACGCCGTGGCGGGGGTCGCGAGGGCGATGTCGGCGAGGGCGACGAGGGAGGCGGAGATGAACGTCATGCGGGAGTACGAGCCGGAGCTCAGGATGTTGCGGGCGCAGCGCGATGACGCGTTCATGCGCGGCGCCAGGTCGGTGGCGTTCGACGACGAGAACTGGCGCGCGGTGCCATTCGCCAGGGCGGTGATGGGGAGATTTCGCGAGACGCTCGCGGTGCGGACAATCGGCGAGGGGATGATCGACGAGCTCGCGGCCGAGGTGGTGGAGGAGGCCATCCCCGCGGCGCAGAGGGAGGCGCGGAACGAGATCAAGGAGGTCATGAACGCGGTTTTCGGGTGGAGCTCGTCGAGCGACGAATCGTCCAGCGACGACGACGACGACGCCCCGCCCGGAAGCTTCAAAGCGTTGACGCCCAAGACGGCCAAGAGCGGGTGGCGGAGCATGACGTGGAGGAAGCCGGCGAACTCCCCGAGGCTCACGTCGCTCGCTTCGCAGGCGTTCGCTCCAAACCCGACGACGCGGTCGATGCCCGCCCTGCCTCTGGAGCCGACGGAGATCGACGCCGCGTTGGAGAGCGACGAGACGGATGAGGAGTTTCAGTCGGCGGCTTCCTCCACGTCGGACGAGGTGAGCGACGTGTCGTCGGTGGCGACGGAGGACTTGCCGGTGACGGACGACGAGGGGGATGAAGCGGGCGGGGACGGGTCGTTGCCGCCGATGCCCGCCGAGCCGGTGACCGTCTCGGGCCTCCCGCCCCTGCGTGTCAAAGTAGAGTAGGTAGCGCCGGAAGCGGTTAACACTGAAAAGCCAAACGAGACTTTCGTGACTGCTCGCCACAAGGCTGCGAGACGCGGCGAGATCGATAGGAATCGAGGCGGTTCCGGAACCTGTAAAATATCCGCTGGCCGAGACGCCACATCCAATCCAACAGCGAACCCGAGAAGATGATGGCTTCTCTGTCTTCCGTGACCGCCAACCGCGGCGTCGCCGTAAAGGCGCCCCGCGCGACCGCCTCCAAGGCGCGCGTCGCGACCCGCGTCCAGGCGGTGCGTCCCGACAACCGCAATCATCGCGCCTGCCGAAAAAGCCCCAATCGCCCTAATTCGTGACGTAACGTGTCGACCCAGCTCCGGCGGCTCGCCGACCGCCGCCCTCCTTCGCGCGCCGCTGACCCCGTTCGATCCCTCTTTCCCTCAAACGTCCAGGTCGCCGCGCCCGAGCAGGTCAACATCGCGGTACGTTGACATCCCGAGACACGCGACCCACGTCACCGTTTCCGATCGTTAATTTCGCCGGTGTGCCTTCCCTAAACCCAATCGTCGGAGCTGACGTCGCGTGCTCAATCCAACCCCGTGCGACAGGACAACGTGACCCAGCTCGTGGGCTGCACCCCCATGGTGTACCTGAACAAGGTCACCGACGGCTGCGTCGCCGAGATCGCCGCCAAGCTCGAGATCATGGAGCCCTGCTGCTCCGTCAAGGACCGCATCGGGTTCTCGATGATCGCATCCGCGGAGGAGAAAGGCGAGATCACCCCGGGCAAGACCCAGCTCGTGGAGCCCACGTCGGGGAACACCGGCATCGGCCTCGCTTTCATCTCCGCCGCCAAGGGCTACAACCTGACCCTCACGATGCCCGCGTCCATGTCCCTCGAGCGCCGCATCCTCCTCAAGGCTTTCGGCGCCGACCTCGTGCTCACCGACCCGGCCAAGGGCATGAAGGGCGCCGTGATGAAGGCGGAGGAGCTCGCCGCCAGCAACTCCGACGCGTACATTCTCCAGCAGTTCGAGAACCCCGCCAACCCCAAGGTGCACTTCGAGACCACCGGCCCGGAGATCTGGGAGGACACCGCGGGCCAGATCGATATCCTGGTCTGCGGCGTCGGCACCGGCGGCACGGTGACGGGCACCGGCCGCTACCTCAAGAGCAAGAACCCCAACGTGAAGGTCGTCGCGGTCGAGCCCAAGGAGAGCGCGGTGCTCTCCGGCTCCGGTCCGGGTCCCCACAAGATCCAGGGCATCGGCGCCGGGTTCATCCCGGGCATCCTCGACACCGATCTCCTCGACGAGATCATCCAGGTTGGATCCGACGACGCCATCGAGATGGCCAAGCAGCTCGCGCTCAAGGAAGGTCTGATGGTGGGTATCTCCTCCGGAGCCGCCGCGCTGGCCGCCATCGAGCTCGCGAAGAGGCCCGAGAACGCGGGCAAGCTCATCGCCACGGTGTTCCCCTCCTTCGGCGAGCGCTACCTCTCCTCCGCGCTGTACTCCACCATCCGCGAGGAGGCGGAGGCGATGACTTTTGACAAGTGATTTGAAAAAAAACGGAGAGCGCAAAGCGGGAGTCGGGTTCTGTGTACATAGCATCAGGTTAATCACGTAGCTTGTCGGGGCGACACCCCGGCGTTTGGAATTGAGAAATAAGTCACTCCTCTTACGACGACTGAGAAATAAGTCACTCCTCTCACGACGACGCGCGAGCCGGACCCTCACGCGAACGCCAACGCCGGGCGCGGGACGATCGCCCCCCTGTTTGGCGCGCCCCGCGCCCCCGACGACGCCGCGGCGCGCGGAGCGAGCCTCGCCCCCCGCCCGTTACGCCGCGGCGCCGCCCACCACCACCCGCCCGGTCCTCGCCGACCCTCGCCCCCCCTCCCGTGACGCGCGATGCGACCAGTCCATCCTTCGCGTCCATCGGCGGACGACGCGCGCCTCCTCCCGATGCCGATGCCGGCCGCGCTCGCCACCGTGGGACCCGCGCCGCCGTTCCCCTCCTCGCCGGGCTCGGGCTTGGAAATCTCAATCTTTTTCAGCTTCTTCGTCAGCTCCGCGGCTTGTTCCTTGGATCCGCCCGGGACCTTCCCCCTGAACACCATCTTGACCGGCGCCAGGGCCCTGTCGGCGAGAAACCCGAGCCCGGCGACGGCACCCGCGGAGCCCAGCAGGCACGCGGGCATCAGCCACCTCGCGGCGGTTGGATCGGGCGACGCGGAGAACGCGCCCAGCGCGCAGAGGAAAATCAGACTCGCGACTTGCGAGTAGTTTGCGAGGCACCCGGCCAAAACCGCGTCCGCGTCGTGCTCCGCGGCGTATTGCACGCACACCGAGGGCACGGGCATGAGAACGATCGCGGCGAGGATGAACCGAATCGCGCCGAACGAGGGGGGAACGAAGGCCGTCGCAGCCGCCGCCGCGACGAGCGAGAGCGAGTACTTGGTCGCGAGAAAATTGGCAACCACTCGCATCTGAAGCCGGGGGAGCAGCGGCTGGAAGAGGACGCCGAGGGTGACGAGCACCAGCGGCCTGTTCGCGGCGGCGAGCGGCGCTATGAGCGACACGATGGCCTCGGGAAGGGCGGAGACCCCCGGGGCGGTCGCCCCCGCGCCGCCTGAGGTGGCGACGGCGGCTAGAATCAGAGCCACCATCGGCGGGAAGGTGAGCGTCTTGGCGATTATCCTCGCCGCGGCTTGAGCGTTCGTCTCTTGGACGCCCCTGCTCTTCTCCGCAGCCTTCCTCGCCTCCTTCGCTGCGTCCGCCGCCTTGCTCGCGGCCCCGTCGCTCCTCTCCATGTCCATGGCCTCGACGAACTCGCCCTCCTCGAACCGCCCCGACTTGAACTTGCCGCTTCTCAGAAACCTGAGGCCCAAGCCGTTGAACGTGCCGCGCTTCCACTCGCCGGCGTAGCTACCACCCTTCGCCCACTTGTACACGCCGTACCCCTCCTTGACATTGTTATTCCACTGGCCCTCGTAAGAGGCGCCGCTGGGGTACGTGTAGACGCCGACGCCCTGCTTGTATTGGTTGCCCTGCGCGTCCATGCCGGTCCACTCGCCTTCGTAAACTCCGCCGTCGTCGTGCTTCCCCGAGCGTTCCTTCGCCTCCATGCGCGTGTTGCGCTCCTCCGTGGCGAAGATGGCGGACGCGATGCCGAAGACGATCAACGCGTTGGGGATGTCGTACAGCGCCGCCAGCCTGAGCCCCTCGGGTCCAAAGACGGCCTCGAGGAAGGGGTACGCGAAGGTGCCCAAGTTGACCCCCGTGGCGCATCCGACGAGTAAACCGCGCTCGTAGCTGGGTCTGCGTCTGTAGAGGAGGTAGGACCCGCCCGTGACTATGGCGCTGGCGAGTACCGCGATCATAAACACGAGCGGGGTGCCCGGGCCGAACAGAGGGCCGCTGTGCGTCAGCGTGTGCAGGAGCAGCGCGGGGAGGGTCACCTGCACCACGAATCGGAGCATCACCCGGCCGTCGTCGCGCTTCACCGCGCCGACGCGCTGCAGCAGGTAGCCCAGCGCGACGTACGAGGCCGTCGCAGCGACGCGGGAGATGACCGCGTCCGCCATGATCGCGATCACGTCTTGAAGTCGATCGAGATGCGCGTGTAGGCGCGCTCGGCGTGTGGCGCTCGCTTAGGGTTAGTTGACGAAAACTCCTCGGAGTCCTCGAAAATTTTGCTCAGCTGTGTTGGTTCGTCCAGATCGAGGCACACCGAGCAGGATGGCCGCCAGGCATCACACGGCGACGATCTCGCCCGACCTGATCCAGCAGCTGTTCCAGCTCAATTACGAGGACGACGAGCGCGAGCGGGCTGGGGCGGAGGCGGATGGCGTGGGGGACGACAGCCCGGCCGGGGGCGGGGGTGCCAATAACCGCTCTGGCTCCGCGAAGAAACTCAACATCAAGGAGGAGGCTATCGTGGCGAGCGCCGAGGTGGTGAGGATGTTCGTGGCGGAGCTCGTGCACAGGGCCGCAGAGGGCGCGAAGGAAGATGGGGAGGATACCGTGGACGGAACTCACCTGGAGAGGGTGCTACCGCAGTTCCTCCTGGACTTTGCATCGTGAGGAGATTTCAAATCAAACTTCTTTCTCAGCTGTTGCAAAACAAGAGTAGACGCTAGTAGTAGAAGTAGCAGTAATACACGTGCGGGGCGGTCAAACCATCCCCGCGAGCCCTTTGCCCTGCTTGGGACTCTCGGGCGCCTCGATGCACTCCCTCACCCTCCCGATGTTGGCGCTGATCTGCCTCACCACCAAGATTATTCCCACCGCGCCAAACGCGGCTATCCAGCCGATCCACCAGAGATCCTGCAGGAGAACGACGCTGACGCTCACCACCATCTGCCAGATCTGCATGGGCAGGCCGAAGCGCAGGAAATCGTTGAACACGTATCCGCCCGGGCCGTAGACCATCAGGTTGGTCTGGTACCCGAACGGCGACATGAACGACGCGGACGCCGCGAGCATGAGCAGGAACGACATCTGGTCCCGGTCCACGCCCTGGCCCTCGGCGGCTCCCGCAGCGATGGGGTACATCAGCGCGGCCGCGGCGTTGTTGCCCACGACGTTGCACAGGAAAAACGTGGCGATGTACACGGCGATGAGCACGCCGGGGGTGCCCGAGCCCGTGCCGGAGGCGCCCTCCACGAGCGTTTTGGCGATGGCCCCCGCGACGCCGGATTGCTCCATCGCCGCCGAGATGCCAAAGGCGGCGGCGATTGTGGTGATGACCTCCCACTTCACCGACTTTCTGGCCGCGTTTTGGGTCAGGCAGCCGGTCGCGAGCATCACGCCGGACGCCAATAGAGCCGCGACGAAGAGGTCCAGCGCGCCGACGACGAAGGTTATGATCATGACCACCGCGGTGCCGCACGCCGGGAGGAGCTTCTCAAACTGCGGCGGGGCCGAGTTTTCAATCTCAGAAACCAGCGCAAACGCCGGATCGCTCTTGTACAGCTTGAGGAAGGACGAGCCCGTGTCGAGCAGGAGCACGTCACCGGCCTGGAGGACGATGTCGCCGATCTTGGCCTGGATCCTGCCCCCCGAGCGCTGCACCGCGATGATGACCGCGTCAAACTGGGTTCGAAACCGAGCGTCCCTCACCGTGTTCCCGATGAGCGGCGACTGAACCGCGACGACCGCCTGGATGAGGCGCCTGTCCGTCTTGTGGAGCTTGAGCTTATCCACCTGCTTGTTCTCGGCGAGGATGCCGGGGATGCGACGCAGGGACTGGATCCCCGCGGCGTCACCCGCGAACCACAGGACGTCGCCGCCCGATAAGACGTAGTCGGGTCCGGGAGCGGTCATCGCCTCGCTCTCCGCGCCAGCCTGGTGGATCGCCGTGAGGAAGAGGCCGGGCAGCCCCCTCAGGCCGGCGAGTACGAGCGTCTTGCCGTCCGCGGCGCCGCCGGGGATGACCCTCATGGGGCAGGTGAAATCCGTCATCGCGCGAATGTCCTCGGATCCCTCGCGAGAGAGAACCTCGAGGTCGGGATCCGGCTGGCGCTCAGCGCCGGGGGTCATGGGCCTGTACCCCGGGGAGTTCGCGCGGTCGTTGCCGTGTCCGTGTCCCTGACCACCCTCGACGCTCGACGCGGAGTCGCGGCGTTCCTCGTTGGAGAATTTGCCCAGCAGCTGAGCCGCGGAGGATTGACCCGAAGACGTAGGCGGGCGGGACGCGACGGGCGCGGCGAGCGGGGGCTTGTCACCGCGAGAATGCCCCAGCCCCGAGTTGCCCTTCCCCGCGGAGTCGTCGCTGCCGTCTTTTCCCGCGGTCTCGCCGTCGTCGCCCTCGAGTTCGATGACGACCCTCTCGTCGCCGCTTCCCTCCCGGCCGCTTTCCTCCCTGCTGAGGCTGCTCCTGCGGCTGTTGAGGTCGGAGTTCCCGGCGGCTGGGAGAGACGGCGTGGAGCCTCCGGGCCTGAGTCCGAGCGAGGAGGCCTGGCTCCCGCCCTTCGCGGGGGTGCCGGATCCGCCGCCGCCGATGGCGGGCTCGCGGAACTGCAGGAGCGGGCACTTGTCCAGGCAGTGGAGCATCAGGATGTCGCCGGGCTCGAACTTCACGTCGGCGAGCTTCGACGAGGGCTGCTTCTCGCGGAGGTCCTCGCCGCCGCGCTTGACCGCGATGAGCGCCGCCTTGTACCGCTCCCTGAACCCGACGTCGACCGGGGTCCGACCGATGAGCGAGGAGTTGTTGCGGACCCTGCAGCGCAGGATCTGGTGGCGGTCCAGCAGCGCCTTGCGCACCGCCACGGGCGTATCCTTCGCGGCCAACACCTCGTGGATGGGCATCGGCGAGTTGGACGCTCGCTGCACGTCGCCGGCGGCCGTCAGCAAAAACTCGTCGTCCTCGCCCTTCCCCTTCCCGCCCTTCCCCTTCTTGCCGCCGTCGAGGGAGATCCTGCGGCGCGCCGACGCGAGCATGTTGCTCGCGTTGAAAGACCTGCGCCGTCGTCGAACCTTTTGGCTATGAAACTCATCCGCGCTCTGCGTCGCGTCGCCGCCGCCCGAGGAGTAACCGGAGTAACCGCCGGAGGTGTACCCGCCGCGCTCGGCGGAGGTGTACCCGCCCTCGTTGTCGGAGGCGTTGGAGTGGTACGCGCTGCCGCCGCGCCCGCTTCCCTCGTTCGTCGTCGCGTCGCCGTCCATGCTGAACGCGTGGAGCACGGTTTTATAATCGGAACCCTTCCTCGGCTTGGCGCCCCCTCCTCGGGTGGACGCGCGGGGCGGCGGGAAGGTGTCCGTGGACCTCGTCTTGCCAGGGTTGCCGGGGTGCGGGGGCAACGAAACGAGCGCCGGGTCGGTGGAGACGATGGACGCCGCGCCGCCGCTGCTCGCCGCGTCGATCTTCCAGAACGACCCGTCCTCGTCCTCGGCGACGGGCCCGAGCTTCCCGGCGGCGATGTGCTCCTCCACCTCGTGCGTCAGGGGCAACAGCCCGTGCTCGGAGCACACCTCGCCGATGGACTCGATCAAACCGGTGAAGTGCAGCACGTCGCCTTCCTCGAGGAGGAACTCCGGGGTCACCGCGCGGAGGAGCATGTCGCCGCGTTGCACGGACACCAGGTACAAGCCGTTGAGACCTCGGAGCGTCGCGACGGGCTGGTTGACGACGGAGGACCCGGGGGCGACCACGGCGCCGACGGCGAGGGAGTCTTCCGCGCCGCTCCCGCCGCCCGCGTCGCCGCCCGTCCTCTTGCCGCCCGGGAGGAGGAACGGGGAGAAGATGAGGATGTAGGCGAAGCCCGAGAGCGCGACGGGCACGCCGTACATGGAGAGGTCGAACATGCCGATGGGCTGCGCGTCCGGGTACCGCTCGCGCATCATGCCCTCCACGACGAGGTTGGTGGACGTGCCGATCAGGGTGCACGTGCCGCCGAGGATGGACGAGAAGGATAGGGGGATGAATAGCTGCGACGAGGCGATGCCGCACTTCTTCGACCACTTCTGCAAGATCGGGATCATGATGGCCACCACCGGGGTGTTGTTGAGGAACGCGGAGACGAACGCGACGGGGACCATGAGGCGGACCTGCGCGCTCGCCACGGTCTTGGGCGTGCCGAGGAGCTTACTCATGTAGTAGTCGAGCGCGCCGGTGTTGCTGATGCCCGCGGCGACGACGAATAGGCACGCCACGGTGAGCAACCCCTTGTTGCTGAAGCCCTTCAGGCCGTCGGGTATGTCCATGATATTCGCCGCGAGCATCATGGCGAGCGACCCGAGCATCAGGACATCGGGTCCCGCGACGTTCTTCATGAGCGCCACGAAGCAGCAGAACATGATCCCGACCGTGTACCATCCCTCCCACGCCTCAGCCATGGCGGCCGGATGCGCTCACCCCGCGACCTTCGTTGCACCGATCAGAATCCGCGCCGAATGTGGGCGCCGGTTGCTTTGGGCGGGATTTCCAACGAACTCGGAGGTCGAGCGCTCAGCACGGTGGATCCGGGGCCGTCTCTGGGGTCGGAGGACAGATGTCGCGTCTCACACGAATCTCGCAACGATACGCGGCTGGCCGGTTATGCCACCGAACCGTCCGCGTCGCGCGCTCGAGAGTGTGGGTCCGCGCAGGGGTCGCGAGAAAAGAGGTTACACTCGCAAAACCGGCAAATGCCGAGTCACCTCGATTTCATCGACCAATGGGGTTCGTTCATCCTGGCGGTTCGCAACTCGTCGTGCAAGCAGTCGAGCGAGCGAGTCTGCCATCCCGAGAACGATCGTCGACGTTTGGGTCCCCCGAATTGCCACAGAACCAAACGGCACCGCGGCGCGATGACGGCGACGGGGACCGAACTCGACGATGGGTTCCAGCTCGGGGACGCCATCAGGTGGCTGATATTCCTCGTGCCGTGGAGCGCCTTCTCGCTCTACTGCCTCCTGGCCCTGTCGGCGCAGCTGGGGCCGCTGGGAATCGTCGAGGCGGTGGCGCTCTCGCTGGTCTC
>MDTA01038161.1_pt1 | contig 16477 bp, 10 predicted proteins | sample 811151 | NCBI WGS metagenome assembly MDTA01 (sample SAMN05326648, study PRJNA326480) | marine metagenome | isolation source: seawater | place: Indian Ocean: South | collected 2010 | reverse complement strand
TCTTGATCCGATTGATCGCTATTGCTGTCCTGATCGTTACCTTGTTGTTCCTGCTGTTGCTGTTCGAGTAAGGATTTCACTAGCTCTCGATTGTCGATAGCGTCTTGCCGATCAGGTTCCGCTTCAAGTGATTTGTCATAACTGTCGATAGCGCCCTGGAAGTCGCCGGACAGCGCAAGCGCGTTACCTCGGTTGTACAGCGCATCGGCCGAATCGAGTTTACTGAACTCGGCTGATGAGGAGCGGAAGTCACCGGCCTCGTAGTGTGCAGTGCCTCGCCAGTCTGGCGCCTCAAAAAGTGTTGCTGCACGCGCCGCATCGCCCTCCGCCAGTGCCTTCGCTCCTTTCTGGTCGGCTGTGGACCAGAAGTTTTCCAATGTGTTGGCGTTACTGGGTGTCGCATCAATCATCAGAATCGCAACCAGTAGGGCGCTGAGTGCCCCACGCCGAAACAAGGGCAGCATGAGCAGTGCTGCTGCCATGGCGAGCCAATAGCCAAGATCAATCCAGGTGTCGGTTTTGCGTTCCAGTGAATCATCACTGGTAATGCTCGATTGAGCCCCTGACAAAAGAGACTGAATATCGCTGTTATCAACTGACACATCGGTGCGCCGGGCACCGAGTGCCGTGGCAATTCGTTGAATTTCTTGTCGGTCCACGGCTGGAATAACGATTTGGTCACTGTCATCGCGCAAAAAACCGCCATCAGGCAGCGGGATCGGAGCACCGGTGTCAGTTCCCATGACCAGAATGCCCAAGTCAGCGCCCACGGAGCCCAGCAAACCCTCAACGCGAGACGTTTCAAACTTGGGTAAACCGTCGGTAATCAAAAGCACGCTACCGTTAGTCAGACCTGAGGTTTCTAGTAATCCGGCTGCAAGTTCTATGGCTTCAGTCGCATTAGAACCCTGTAACGGCATGATGTCGGGTGCAAGGGCGCTCAGTAGGTTTTCAATCGTGCGGGTGTCATCGGTCAGCGGCGTTACCACATGCGCATCGCCGGCAAACACCACCATGCCGGTGACGCCCTCGGTGCGTGCATCCAAAACATCCATCACTTTCTGTCGCGCGCGACGGATGCGACTTGGCTGCGTATCGGTCGCCCACATCGATCGGCTGAGGTCGAGCACAATGACCAATGCATCCGATTTCTCAAATACGGGCAGTTCGGCCCGTTCCAACGCGGGGCCTGAGGCACCTACCAATAGAAGGGGTAGGGTGAGCCACCACAACTGACGTAATCGGCTACTACCGCCACCTTCGGTCGTGATGAGGTGGGGCAGCAAGTTAGGGTCAATCGCTTTGGCCCAGTCACCCCCTTGGACCTGTTTACGCCAGGCAAGCAAAAGCAGCGGGATGATTACTGGAAGGAGCCACAGCAGCTCGGGGCGAATGAAATGCAAATCCATCATGCGCTCACCGCCTGACGAGATCTTGATAAACCGGGAATGAGTCCACCGGTCAGCAGTACAAGGCTGCCAATGACCAACGCCCCTAACATGGCCCAATACCCGAGCGAACGACGCGGTCTGAATGTGCTGGCGTCCTGTTCGACGGGCTCCAACTGGTCAATGATGCCGTAGATCGCCTGCAACTCACGTGGGTCGCGGGCACGAAAGTACTCACCGCCTGTAGCCTCGGCGATAGCGCGAAGAAGGGCTTCGTCGACTTCACCACCGCGCGCGCTGGTGGTACCCAAGTTACGGCTGATACCGATGGTGTACACCTTGACGTTTTGTTGCGCTGCGAGCGCCGCAGCCTCCATGGGGTCGACACTGCTTGCCGTGTCCTGACCATCGGTTAGTAGAATTAAAACCCGTGAGGCGGCGGGTCGATCTCGGAGCCGCTTGATGGCAAGCCCCAGAGAATCACCGATCGCCGTGTCTTCGCCGGCGAAGCCTAGCTGAGCCTCTCGAATAAACTGTGTCACCGTCGTGGTATCGAAAGTGAGCGGTGCCTGTACGTAGGCTTTTGACCCGAACAGAATGAGTCCAACTCGGTCACCGATGCGACGTTCAGTAAAGTCCGAGGCGATGGCTTTTACCGCTTCGACACGAGAGATTGTGCGGTTCCCGACCTGCATGTCCCGTATTTGCATACTTCCCGATAAATCGAGACTGAGCATCAAGTCCCGGCCTGTGTTGGGTAGTTCGATGGGTTCACCTACCCACTGTGGGCGTGCAATGGCGACCACAATAAGCACCCATGCCAAGAACAGGCCTAACACCCGTGCAGAGCTAACGCTAGAGGCGAGCCGACCCTGACCTTCGAGTCGCTGCCAACGCGCGCTGAAAGGTGCCCGAATCGCGGCGCCTAGTGATTCAGAGGCCGGAGGTAAAAAGCGTGCCAGCACAGGTAATACAATCAATGCGAAGGCCCAGGGCCACAAAAAATCAAGCACGCGGCACCTCGTGGTGTTTCACCCAGAGCATTGCATCGCGCCAATCCACTGCACTCAGTGATCCGGGGTTGGGTGCATGCGCACGAGATAGGACATCCAATGCATCACTGCTCAGCTTTGCGCATGAGTTTCGGAGAAAGTCCGGCCACGATTCATCGGATAGGCTTGCGACCGATGTCGCTTCGTAGGCGTTAAGTGCTGTGGCCTTGAGCGCGCCACTGAGGGCTTGTACATCAGAGTTCGCTGCTTGCAGTTCCGACAGCCACTTCAGGGCCTCCCGTCGGTAGGTATTTCGCTGATAACGCTTCAACCACTGAAAGCACAGGAAGCCCAGAGCGATAACAAGCAGCCCCATGATCACCCACCAAACAGGAGCCAGTGGCCAGAACCCAATGGGATCCGGTGTTCGAAGAGGAGCAAGTTGCTGTATCAAGTCTTCAGGGTTCATCGTTTCGGGAAAACCTCTTGCAGAAGTTCGTTGGGGTTCTCGTCGGTATCGACGGTGACCAGCGGCACTTGATAACGACGAAGGTATTCGATGACTTCTTGCTGTGAGCGTTCGAAATCCACCTGGTATCGCTGACGGATCGCCTGCTGGGAGGTGTCCATTTTGATCTGACGACTCCCATCTGAAATCGCGTAGCGTCCAGCGGGTGGCAGCGTGGCATCGAGCGGGTCCGTCACCTTGAAGCATACGACTTGGCGGTGTCCCACAATATCGCGCAAGGTTTTTTCAACATTGGGCTCGGATAAAAAATCGTTGAAATCACTGATCAACATGAGTCGGGCGCCAGGTCGGGAGAGGCTTTTTAGTTGATTCAGAGCGGTAGACCACGATACGGCCGGATTGTGGTCGTTGGTTGCAATGTCGGGGGAGGGCGCAGACTCAAGCAGGCGCAGGAGTCGCAGCACCGATCGCTTTGAGCGCTGTGGTTTGATTTCGAAAATGCCGGCATCAGTCATGGCAATACCACCCACGCGCTCGCCGGCTTCCAATCCCGCCCACGCCAGCACGGATGCTACGTGCGACGCGAGAACCGATTTAAAGCAGTTCTTGGAGCCAAACCACATGGGGGATCTGAGATCGACCATCAATACGATGGGTTGCTCTCGATCTTCCTGAAACAGTTTCGTGTGAGGGTCGCCAGAGCGAGCAGTCACCCGCCAATCGATGGTTCGAATATCGTCGCCGGGCGCGTACAGCCGCACTTCCTCAAAGTCGACGCCTCGGCCCCGCTGACGAATGCGTCGCCGGCCAGCAAGGAGCGCCAGTGCTTTTGACTGTGCATTGATATTAATCATCCGCGCCACGTGGCGCCCTTCGATTAACCGCTCAGCCAATACTTGGTGGCCTTTTGGCAGGAAATCCGTCATACGGCAGTTTTAGGCGACAGGAACGAGGTCTAGCAACTTATCGATGACGCCATCAGCCGTTACACCGGCTATTTCACCGTCATAGCTGACCACTAGTCGATGACGTAACACGTCGTACGCCATGGCTTTCACATCGTCAGGGCTGACAAAGTCTTTTCCAAGTAACCATGCATGGGCTCTCGCACAGCGATCAAGACCAATGGTTGCTCGCGGTGATGCCCCGTACTCAATCCAGCTAGCCAGCTCCTCGCTGTAAGCCGCAGGTTGCCGCGTCGCCATAATCAGTTGAACGATGTACTCCTCAACTGCATCGGACATGTGCAGCTTCAGTACCTCTTCACGCGCGGCGAAAATGACAGCCTCGGAAACCTCGGGTTGGGCCACTTGCTCGCCGGTGGAGGCTTCGCGTCGGGCCAATTTCAGAATGTCGCGCTCTGCTGCGGAGTTAGGGTAATCCACCTTGACGTGCATCAGAAAACGATCGAGCTGTGCCTCTGGAAGCGGGTAGGTGCCTTCTTGCTCAATGGGGTTTTGCGTGGCCATCACCAGGAACAACGCTGGGAGCGGATAGGTTGTCCCACCCACACTGACCTGACGTTCTGCCATGGCTTCCAGCAGCGCCGACTGAACTTTCGCAGGTGCTCGGTTGATTTCATCGGCCAGAATCAGATTGTGAAAGATGGGACCCGCCTGGAATTCGAACGTGCCTAACTGAGGTCTGAAGACGTCCGTGCCGGTGATATCGCCGGGCAGCAGATCGGGGGTGAACTGAACTCTGTGAAAATCACCCTCAACACCTTCGGCCATCATTTTAATGGCGCGGGTTTTAGCGAGACCCGGGGCACCCTCTACCAAGAGGTGACCATCGGCAAGAATGGCGATGAGAAGTTTTTTAACGAGATCAGCCTGACCAATAATTTGCTGACTAAGCCAGGTTTCGAGACCGGCGATGGCAGTGTGGTTCATGAATCAATTACCTAAAGCGATGTCACCCAATGACATGGGGTTTTGTTGAGACAAACTCAAGCGTTCTAAGTTTCGATCAACAGCGAATTTCAATGATTATCGGGTAAATTCGTTGGTCACGTCGACAAAGATCAGTTTGAGCTTTTTTTAGCGTCTGCGATGGTCCTTGCAAACGCCTCGCGGCGCAATAGTGGATTAGCGGTTCGTCGCCGTACTGGAAGCTTCAGGACCTAATACCTGCGCCTCTTGCGACGTCTGGTTAACAGGGCGGTGTTGCCAAGCCTCTCCGAGGTAGCGCCGTTTTTTCTTGGGGAGTAATCGGGTCAGATCAGCCATAACGAACGCATCCACACAATCGCCAAAGGCTGGATCCACGTTGAAGGCAGAGAATGACACGCCATCTTTACTCGTGGCTTGTGAGTAGTGCTTAAAGAGCAGGGGAATCGTGAGATTCTGGGCTGCAAGCGCAGACTGCAGTGCCGTGAGATCGGTTTGAAAGTCGTCACCGGGCATTTCATTGACCAGCCGCGCTTCTAATAAATCGGAAACACAAAAAGGCGTTCGTGGCGAGACATCCACAGGTAGTTGGTTCACATGGGTTTTGTAGAAATGGGCAATGCGGGCTGTGGCCTCGTGTCCGTAGCGTGCTGATATCGAAGCGGAGCCGAAGAGATATCGAATGTGCGGGTGTTCCTGCACAAAAGCACCGATGCCTTGCCAAAGGTACTCAAGTGCATAGCGGTTTTGATATTTCGGCTGAACGAAGCTGCGACCCAATTCCAACCCGTGCTCTAAGTACGAATTCATCGCTGGAGAAAAATGAAAAAGGGTATGTGTGTATAGGCCAGCTACGCCCGCTTGCTTCATAAGCTTTCCGGCATCCCCGAGCCGATACGCGCCTACAATGTCCTGGTCGTCGTAGCTCCAGATGAACAGGTGGTGGTAGTGCGTGTCGAATTGATCGGTGTCACGCTCATATCCCGATCCCTCGCCCACCGGACGGAAGGTGGCTTCGCGCAGGCGTGCTATCTCTCGCACAATCGCGGGCGATTGAGTTTGGGTGGTCAGAAACAGACCTTTGCCGTCTGGCGTTGTGCCCAGCGACTGACATTGCTTCAGATCTTTTTCGAGGCTTTCGCGGGATTCTGGTTTTGCAATGGGGTGAGGAGGTGGCGAGGGCAGGTCGCAGGCCTCGGACAAGGAATAAACCTGCGCTTTTATCTCGTCTGCAATGACCTGAGCCGGTTCTTGTTTCTCGGCTAAGGCGGGGTATGTGATAGGGCTCCCGATATGCGCAGAAATACGAGCATTGCGGTGCTTAAACATTTCCCGAATGAGCCACGCCGTCGAGAGCGGTTTTATGACCAGACTTAGGCAATAAAAAAAGCGAGAGTTCCTGCCTCCAACCAAGACCGGCACGATGGGTGCATGGTAGCGGAGGGCGAGACGTACAAAGCTGCTGTTCCATTGCCCATCACGGATGCCCGAAAAGCGCCATCGGGAGACTTCACCTGCTGGGAACATAATTAGGGCGCCACCGCTGGCAAGGTGAGATTGGATGGCACGCAACTGCTGTCGTGACGTTTGGTTGCTCATGTTATCGACGGGCAGGGCAAAGGGTTGAAGCCGTTCTAAATGCATCAGCAGTTCATTAACCACAATTTTGGCATCAGGTCGGATCGAAAGAATGGCATCTAGCAGACCGATGCCATCGAGTGATCCTAGAGGGTGATTGGCAACAATGATGATCTGGCCCTGCTCTGGAATATGCGACAGCTCGGCCTGGTTGGTCTCAAATTGGAAGTTGAAAAACCTCAGTACCGCGACCGGAAACAGTAGCCCCTCTGTCTCGGGATGGGTCCGCTCGAACTGCTCAAAGATTTTTTGGCCAAAAACGGACCCCAAAAGTGACCCTAGCAGGCGCGCAGAGGTTGGCCATCTCGAAGTAAATGCGGGTTGGTAATGTTTCAAGATGTGTTGGAAGTCCAACATAAAAACCTACCCGAAGCGCTCGCTTAATAGACGCCTCTCATAGCAGGCGCCCTCCATGAATCAAGCGCCGAACATAAATGATAATAGGTAGAAGAAGACAATCGCCAAGCCAGCGCCCGCGGGCAACGTGACCAACCAGGATGCAAAAATCTTTCCTATTGTTGGGAGAGAAACGGCCTCAACCCCTCTCGCTAAACCGACACCCAGTACAGCGCCCACGAGCGTATGGGTGGTTGATATGGGTAAGCCAGTGGCAGAGGCCAGAACAACGGTAGACGCGGCGGCAAGCTCTGCGGCGAAACCTCGACTCGGTGTCAGTTCGGTAATCTTTTGTCCAATGGTCTGGATGACTCGCCAACCATAGGTGGCCAGTCCGATAACAATGCCAACAGCACCAATACCCAATACCCACCACGGCATGATCGCCTCGGCGCCAATGACGCCACCTGATTGGACTGTACTCACGACTGCCGCAACGGGACCTACTGCGTTGGCTACGTCATTGGAGCCGTGGGCAAAGGCCATACCACAGGCCGTGAAGATCATAAGAATGCCGAAAACGCGCTCGATATTCGCGTCGCTGTTGAGATCACCCGAAGGCGTTATTTTGCCAAGAATAACGGCGCCGATTACCGCGACGACGAGCCCGATAACTGCCGAGATCACCATGGCGTCCGCAAATGCTGAGCCCATCCCCAGCGTGAGATCAAGGCCTATATGTTTTAGGCCTTTTAGCAGGGTCACCATACTGATCATAAACCCTACCATCCACATGTAGACGGGCACGTAGCGACGCGCACGCTCGAAGGTATTGTCGTGATCGAAGATTAATTTTTTGACCGAGATAAACAGCAAGAAAGCCAGTGTCCCGGCCAGCAAAGGCGATACCACCCAGCTTCCAGCGATCTCACCAACCTTGCCCCAGTCAACGGCGTCGACCGAGATGCCGACGGCTGCGAAGCCGACGATACCACCGACAATTGAGTGGGTTGTTGATACGGGCCAACCCCCAATACTGGCAATTAGCAGCCATGTCGCTGCCGCTAGTAGGGCCGATAGCATGCCGAACACGAGCAGTTCGGGCGAGTCCGACAGCACCGCGGGGTCAATGATGCCCTTGCGTATGGTGGCTGTGACTTCACCGCCGGCCAGATAGGCGCCTGCAAATTCAAAGATGGCGGCGATGATGATCGCTTGCTTTAGTGTGAGCGCTCTAGAGCCAACTGAAGTCCCCATCGCATTGGCCACGTCGTTTGCACCAATGCCCCAGGCCATGAACAAACCGAAGACGCAGGCAAGCGCTAAAAACAAAAAGCCGTTTGACGCGATAATTTCCATTCGAGACGCTCCTAATGGCTGCAGAATATGTTCGATTAATGTCGGATTGTTGACCGAAAGATTTAAGACTTGTGACAGACCCTAAAAGGCAGCATCTCCTCCCAGTCGGAGATTGGTGTCTTGCGTATCGCGGTACTTGCGGCGTTAGTTTTTGATGGTTCACCTGACATGTCAACTCCGGTGCTCAATAAGCTGTGATCGAGAAAGTGTGGTCATGCATTCCCATTGGCAGACTTCCCTATCGAAAACCGCTAAAAACGGGACTCACGTGTGGTCTGTTGGTTAAAAAAATTATTTTTTTTTGAAGTTTCTACTTCGCGGATATTTTTGACATCGAGCAAAAACAGACACTTATCGGCGTTACTTAATAACGGTCTTCAGTGCAAAAACTCATGTCACTAATTTGTCATTTTTTGGCAAGCCACCTGTAACCATTCCTTCCTAATGTGCGCTCCGTGGATATACCCAGTTGTTGGGCTTTTATGACAGAGGCATCGATGAAAACTTTTCGCGTTTTTACCTTCCAACTGTTGGCATGTTGCTACTTCCTAACCGCCGCCGCCCACGCCAGTGACGAACTGATTGTTTACGTCTTTGAAAACGGAAGTCCGCTGTCGGGCGTCGATGTCCAATTGGACGATCAGATTATTGGCAATACCCTCGCGGATGGATCCGTGCGCGGTGATTTGGATGGTGGCGGTCATGTTGTAACGGTTGGAGCTGATGACCGCTTTGTCGTGCGATTCGCTTCCAACCCGGGACAGCTAGCTGACGTCATTATCGATCTCGGGAGTTCGGATGCGCGTGTTGATCTTTTTGGTTCGACGGAGTCGGCTACTCAACGTCGCGACGCTGGGAAAGGCACCTTGGTTGTGCGTGTTCAACGGGACGGCGTTCCGGTTGAAGGTGTCATCGTTAATTTCTCAAACGGTGGTGGAGTCGCGACAACCGATGTTGATGGGATGGTTGAGAAGGATCTCCCCCGGGGACAGTACACAGTCTCAGCCGATGGAGTAGCAAGAACTGATCGCGTCGTGGCCGGCATTGCTCGCTCTGTTGGTTTGACGCTGGAAAGCGATCAGCTGACCTTTGAGGCGCCGACGTTGCAGTTGGAAGAAGTCTTCGTCATGGGGACATTCGATCCATCCGGCTTTGAGCTCAGTGAGCGAGATACGGACGGTGTGGTAGATACGATTGGGGTTGAACTACTTGCCCGCTTTTCCGATTCTGATGTGGCCTCTTCGGTAGTGCGGGTTCCTGGAATTTCTATTCAGGACAACAAATACGTATTCATTCGGGGGCTGGGAGGTCGGTATGTGGCAACGACGTTGAACAACGCCACGATGCCCTCAACAAACCCCTCGAAGCGAACTGTCCCGTTGGATCTGTTCCCATCGAACTTTGTTAATCAGTTGGATATCAAGAAGACGTTTCTCCCCTACATGCCCGGAGAATCTACGGGTGGCAACCTTGTTATCAACACAAAGACGTTTCCCGATGAAAGAGTCTTTGGGTTGTCTCTCGGGACAGCAGGCACAAGCGGCTTGACGGGTAGCACAGTTGCGGTTGATCCCCTTAGCGGCGACTTTGATGCAATTGGCTGGGATGATGGAACACGTGAGCGTGATATAAGCGTGCTTGCCATTGCAGAAGCGCTCCGCATCGGTACGGTTCAGGACACCTCAACGGGCACGGTTTATGAAATCGACGATGAAATCGAGGGACAGCTTCGTCGTCTTGCTGCTATTCAGCTGAAAGATGGTTTTGATCCAGCGTTCGAAACCGCCGCACCTAATGCCAGCTTGGGCATTGAATTTGGTGATCTTTTTTATCTCGGTGATGCCGAAGTAGGTTTCTACGCGGCAGGTAATTACTCAAACGAGTGGTCTCAGCGTCAAAACGGCGAGAGAAATAGTTATACCCCCACAGGAATTATTGAGAACAACTTCGTCTACGAGCAGGTCTCTAACAGCGTAGAAGCCAGTGGGCTCGTTTCCTTGGGTGTCAATATTGGTAATAGCACCTACGAGTTGAACACCGTTTTATCTCGTGACACCCAATCAATGCTCGAGCGGGTAGTGGGTCAAGAGGGTGACGAATTTCAGGCTGTCTACAACCAGAGTATCGGGTGGGCGGAGCGCCAGTACGCCAGTGCACAACTCATGGGGTCACACTTTATTAATGAAGATGGGTCCATCTTCGGAGAGTGGCAGGTGACCGCTAGTCAGGCCTATATGTACGCTCCTGACCGAAGAGACTTCACGTTTACGGCATCCAGTAACGCGACCAACCCAGAGGATTTGAAGTCTGGTTTCGATTTTGGCCGCGCTAATGATGACCAGAGTGTCGCCATGCAGGGCTTTTTCTTGGAGCCAGGTGTAATCACTCGTCGATACGATGAGTTGACCGATAATAATTTTGACGCTTCCTTTGATATTACTTGGGATGTGTTCGATAGCGGTTCCAGCTTTTCAAGCATGAAGCTTGGGGCACAAGCGATCCTTCGCGACCGGGACTCGGATAGCGAAACCTACGGATTCAACATTAATCAATCACAGCAAGGCCTTTTGTCGGCGGAAAATGTACTTGTCTCTGACGTGGTCTACGTCTGTGGTTCAGGCTCGGGTGCAACCTCTTGCCAAAACACTGGTAATTCGGATGGCTCTAGTCAAGCTCCAGCAGGAGGAATAACAACGAGCCGTGAAACGGGTCTGGTCTTTGATGACAAAACGCTGGTGTCCGACAGCTACGACGCCGAGCTGGATTACAACAGTGTGTATGCGATGTACGACCACACGTTTGATACGACCTGGCAAGTTGTTGTGGGCGCGCGCTACGAGATGTTCGAGCAAGTTACCAACACCTTTGCTATCACAGGTGAGGGCCTGCCTGTTGAATCAGTCATTGAAGAGGACAGTCTTCTTCCGAGCCTGAGCCTAAATTGGTTTTACAGGGACGATCAGCAGTTGCGGCTTGCGGTTTCTGAAACCGTGGCTAGACCCGACTTTAAAGAGGCAGCAAACGCGGTCTTTTACGATAACGAATTCAACTTCCGAGTTAGGGGCAATCCATTTCTAGAAGTCGCTTCAGTGCGAAATGCTGATTTGAGATGGGAGTGGTACCCAAATGAAGAAGACAGCCTATCGATAGCACTGTTTTATAAAGATATTGATAAGCCAATCGAACGTGTTGTTCAGCTAGCATCCGGAACAGCCGGTAATTCCCGAACGTTCAGGAATGCCGAGAGTGGCGAGCTTTCCGGTGTAGAGATTGAGGGTCGCAAAGAGTTTTTGTTAAGCGATGACTACAGTCGAAGTCTATTTGTGTCTTTCAACGCGTCGGTAATCGAATCCGAGGTCAGTCTCGTCAACGATGATCCTCGCGAGCTGCAGGGCCAGCCCGAGTACACGGCCAATCTCGTTATCGGTTACGACGATTTTTCTAACGGACAACAGCTGACGTTTCTTGTGAACCAGAACGGAGCATCGATTGCTGATGTTGGTTTATCCGGAGCGCCAGATGTGTATTTGGAACCGAGAATGGAGGCCAATCTTGTCTATCGCTGGGACATTAGCGAGACAGCCACATTCAAAGCCAAGTTAGACAACATTTTTAACTCTGAACTCGAGTACACGCAGGGTGGGCAGACATTTCAGAGTTATGAGAAGGGCACAAAAGTCTCGGTCTCTATCGACTGGGATTTTTAGGCACTGAATGGAAAGAGCAGACGTTAAATCACCACGGAGTAAACTTTGATGAATAAGCAGTTAGTCTCAGCCTTACTGGCTTCGAGTGCCCTTGCATCACTGGGTGGATGCAGCGAGGGCGATCAAGCCACCATTATTATTGAAGCGCCGGCTGCCGATAGCCCCGCACCTGCTCCTGCTCCAGCACCGGAACCCGAGCCAGAGCCATCCAGCGAATGTCCAGAGGGCACGACAGAGGATGCAAATGGACTGTGTGAATTACCAGCGACTATCTCGTCCGATATGACGCTGGATGCTGAGCGTGAATATATTTTATCGGGACGGGTCACCGTAGGTAACGGCAATGGTGAGCTGGGTGCCGACGGGAACCTAATCGATGGTACGCCTGTTCAGAACGTGACACTGACGATGCCGGCTGGAACTCGGTTGTATGGTAAGGCCAATACCTTTGCGAATCTCGTAATCACCCGCGGCTCGAAGATTATGGCAATGGGCACTGCCGATGCGCCCATCGTCATGTCCGGTGAAGATGAGGGGTCAGACGGATCGGGTGAGTGGGGTGGTTTGATCATTCACGGATACGGTAACCACAACGAATGCCCTGCAGAACCGGGGCCTTGCAATATTGACTCAGAGGGCGAATCTGGCTTTGCCGGTGGCTATGACGCCTCAGACAACAGCGGCATTTTGCAGTATGTTGTCGTTGCTGAAGGAGGTTACGAATTCAGTGAGGGCAACGAGATTAACGGCATTTCTCTGATTGGGGTGGGCTCTGGCACAACGATGGAGTACATCCAAGTCGAGGGTAACTCGGACGATGGGATTGAGTTCTATGGTGGTAGCGTCAACCTGAAGTACGGGGTTTTCACTAACAACCTGGATGATTCGGTAGATTGGGACGAGGGTTATCAAGGAAACCTGCAGTACATCATCGTAAAGCAGTCACCGACGGGTTCAGGTGAGGCTTTTGAGATGGACACTCAGGGCGCCGCATCCCCCTTGTCCAAACCGACACTGTCGAATGTAACGATCATTGCGGATAAGCGCGTTGATGATGATCCTTACATTTTGAACTTCAAGAAAGGCTCTGGTGGTTTCTTCCACAACACAGTTGTCTCTGTGGCTCCGGAGAACGCAACGCCTATCAACCAATGTATTAACGTCAACGGAGCAGACTCCGAGGGACTCATTGGAACAGCATTGGTTTTGAATAAATGGATTCAGGACTGTGCTGCTGCCGCTGGTGATCGCGGGACATTGGCAAATGTTGATATGTCGGCGGGCGCATTGAATATCAATGCTGTCGCGGCGCAACTCGACAACAACGTCGCTTCACAAGCACCCGAAGCGATTCTCGACACAGCAATGGATTGGGCTGCGGTTAACGCTTCATTGCCAGAGTCAACGGCGGACGCTGAGTTCCTTGATTCGGTCAGATTCATGGGGGCGGTTAATCCAACGTCTACCTCTTTGCCCTGGTGGGCTGGCTGGACGATTGATGGGTCAGTGGGTGACCCCTCAGCCCCTGAGGCGTCATGTCCTGCAACAACCACGGAACAGGCTGATGGCAAGTGCCTCTTACCGCCAACCATCGTCTCAGATCTCACTCTGAATGGCGGTGTTGACTACCTAATGGAAGGGCGAGTCACCGTGGGTAATGGAAATGGCGAAATTCAAGCTGACGGTAATCTCGCTGACGGGTCCTCAGTTAGAGATGTAACGCTTACGATAGAACCTGGCGTCAATATTTTTGGTAAGTCAGGGACCTTTGCCAATATGGTGATCACTCGTGGCTCCAAAATTATGGCCGAAGGCACGAAGTCCGCGCCCATTATCTTTTCATCAGACGATGATGGCTATGATGGCGCAGGAGAGTGGGGCGGTCTGATCATCCATGGATACGGGCTGCATAATGAATGCCCTGCCGATCCAGGCCCTTGTAACATCGACTCCGAGGGCGAGTCAGGCTTTGCCGCGGGATACGACGAATTGGATAACAGTGGCGTCCTTAAGTATGTGGTTGTTGCCGAGGGCGGTTACGAGTTCAGTGAAGGTAACGAAATCAACGGCATTTCTCTGGTTGCCGTAGGTAGTGGCACCACCATGGACTATATCCAAGTCGAGGGTAATTCTGACGATGGCATTGAGTTCTACGGTGGTAACGTCAATGTGAAACATGGCGTCTTTACCAATAACCTCGATGATTCGGTTGATTGGGATGAGGGGTTCCAAGGCAACCTGCAGTACATCATCGTCAAACAGTCACCCAACGGTTCGGGAGAGGCTTTTGAGATGGATACTCAGGGAGCCGCTGCGCCACTCTCAAAACCAACACTGTCAAACGTCACTATTGTGGCCGACAAACGAGAGGCAGACGATCCCTACATCCTAAACTTCAAAAAGGGTTCGGGCGGTTTCTTCCACAACACATTAGTTGCAGTCGCTTCCGGAAACAGCACGCCAATTAATCAGTGTGTAAACGTGAACGGTGCCGATTCTGAAGGATTGATTGGCACAGCGTTGGTATTGAACAACTGGGTTTATGACTGCGCGGCTGATGAAACTCAGGGGACCTTGGCTAACATTGATGTGTCAGCAGGCGCAGTCAATGTACTGCCGGTCGAGGCAGATCTTGGTTCCTTGTATGAGTCGCGATCTCCGGAGGCGGTTGCGGCTGACGCGGCCATCAATTGGACCGACATTAATGGTGCTTACGCTGAGTCGACAGCCGATCCCGACTTCTTTGACGAGGCGCCGTTTGTGGGTGCAGTGAATCCGGACGGTAGTGATCCATGGTGGGCCGGTTGGACCATTAGCGGCTCGCTCTGATTCGCAATGCTTCGAAAGGAAAAAGCGGCCGGAAGGCCGCTTTTTTTTCGCCAACTAACCAGTCCCAGTGAGTAGCTCATTGCTCTGGACTCAACGACCTCTAACCCGAGGAGCGGTTCTTCAAGCCAGCAATGTTCAGGTTTTATTTTAAAAAAACCGTAAATTTTTAACTGTTACACTTTTATTTCACTTAATTTTCATTTACGTTACATGAACTACCTTGTGTAGTTGCGGAAAGTTCCGCTAAACGCTGTGAAGCGATGGCACGCCGTGAGGCGTAAGGAGATAACGATGAAAGTGAAGAACCTACTAATAGGCCTCTGCATAATTGGAGGCGTCTACACCTCAGCAGCAACCGCCGAGGTTATCCAAGATTGTGTACTGACCGGTGAAGTGGTCAGTGTCAGCGAGCACTCCGATGAGACGCTGCGCGTTCGATTTCATGAGTTAGAGCATGGCGACCTTGCCGAATGCACCATGAAGCGCCGAGCGAAGCGTGGCCGCGTAGCGGCGGACATGACCATGTCAGGTATAGAACTACCGCGTGGGTCTACCGTCACTTATGCATTTCAGCAGACACGCTTCGAGTCCAAGTGGCAGCTGCTAGAAGTGCAGCGACCTGTTCTGCTTAGCTCAAAACTCTGATCTAAGACCACACCAAAATCAAAGCGAGCGATCCGGGTTTAGTGAACCTGGATCGTTTTTGTGTGCCTATCTTCCGGTGAAGAAGCACCCCAAGCGTGGGGAACGCTTCTAGCTTTATGAATAAACGAAAACCTTAAAGCGAGCGAAAAGCGCATTGCTCGGCGACATGTCGCCGAGTTCATACAAGTCTAATCACCCGTATCGAACGCCCGTCCAATGCCCTGTGCGCGAGCGACCTTTTTTTGTTCAGCTTTTCACCCGCCGAGATGCAAATTGGTGATCCACCTTTTCTGAGGGTTCGTAACAATGTCAACCTGATTGGTTTCCAAGCCATCTTCCCCCAGATGGTTTTATGATTCCCCGGTCGTTTCGACCGGGGTTTTTTTTTGCCTGCTGTCAGGAGCGCCGTTATGCGACACCTCATTACTGTCCTCTTTACCCTCGGACTGACTGCCTGTTCCAGCGTTTCAGTCGAAGATTACCTTGATCGCCAGCCTGCTTTTTCACCCGAGCAATTTTTTGCTGGTGCACTAACGGCCCATGGTGTAGTCAAGGACTACAAGGGCTACGCCAGTCGCTCCTTTGTTGCCGATATCACCGCTTGCTGGCAAAACGGTGTTGGGACATTGGACGAGCGTTTCGTTTTTGATGATGGTGAAAAACAAACGCGCATTTGGACATTGAGTCAAACAGAAGGGGGCCGTTACGAGGCCATGGCGGGCGATGTTAAGGGTGGAGGACAGGCGTCTGTATCCGGCAATACGATGTTCCTCGATTACGTTTTAACCATCCAGTTGTCGGATGGGAGCATTGACGTTGCGGTGGATGACCGTATGTATCTCGTGAGTGAGAATGTATTGATCAACGAATCAACGTTGAAGAAATTCGGGCTGCCTGTTGGCGGGATCCTGCTTACCATCATTCGCCATCCTCAGGAATCGGTTGTATGTCCAGTCGAGTAACGACGCAACTACTTGGCTATTCGGGGTTGCTGCCCTTTTTTGGCTTTTGCATTGGCTTTAGCGCCATGGAGGATTGGCCAAGATCGCTCTCGATTCAGGGCTTCGTTATCTACTCATTAGCTATTTTTGCCTTTCTAGCGGGCGCTCTGTGGGGGCAGGAACAGCGGGTAGAGAGTGCGTCCTCGGTGAGCACACTTGTGGTAAGCAATGGCTTGGTCCTATTCGGTGTGGCATCTCTCCTCACTGCGCAAGCCATGATGGCG
>MDTA01058397.1_pt1 | contig 16480 bp, 14 predicted proteins | sample 811151 | NCBI WGS metagenome assembly MDTA01 (sample SAMN05326648, study PRJNA326480) | marine metagenome | isolation source: seawater | place: Indian Ocean: South | collected 2010 | reverse complement strand
ATCATGAAAATTTACTTGAAACTTTAAAACAATATAGATATTTTATTTCATCATCACTATTTGAAGGTAATCCAAAAACTTTACTTGAAGCAATGTCATCGGGATGTATAGTCTTTGCATCAAAAATAAAAAATCATGAAGAAATAATAGATGATGATATAAATGGTGTTTTGTTTGATTTAAGTGATGATAGCTTATTAAGTAAATTTGAAAGTTTAGATAATAATAACTCTAAAATAATTGAAATTTCGAAAAATGCAAATAAAACGGTTGTTGACAAATATCATATTGGAAAAATTTCAAAAAAAGTCTTTAGCGACTACAAATTATTAATTTCTAAATAATTTGATAAATTACTTAATTTAAATATTCTGTCAGCATTAATTCTTGTTCTAAAGGTAAATAGTAGATCCAATTTACTTGTATCAATATTTAATTTTTTATTTAATATTTTTAATTTGTCTTTAAAGTAATCTTGATTACCGTAAACAAATTTAAAGTTATCAAATACAAACCCTTGCTTATTTCTTTTAAAGAATTTATCTGGAAAATCACTTCTTAAATATTGGTTTAACAATTTTTTTTGAATAACATTATCAAAATATTCAAAACTATGCGAGAAAATATATTCTATTAATTTATTATCAACATAAGGTGATCTTACTTCTAGAGAATTTGCCATAGATGACCTATCTACTTTATACATCATTAACTTTGGTAAATAAAAGCTGTACTCATTCATCATTAGTTGCTTATAATCCTCAAATGTATTTGATGACGGTTTATTGAAAATATTTTTTTGAGGTCTTAAATCAAGTAATTGTAATAACTTTAAATCGGATAAGTAAGAATTGTATCTTGTACTCAAATCATTAGATTTTGAAATAATCATGTTTCCTGTACCTAAAAAAGGTGGATATATTTTAAAAACTTTATCAGCAATATTATTGGTAGAATTCACAAAAAGAGAGTTTTTTACTCGTAAATAGCCCCCTAGCAGCTCATCTCCTCCATCTCCTGAAATAGCAACTTTATATTTTGATGAAATTGCCTCACTTATTATATATGTTGGTAAGTAAGAAGGGTCCGCAAAAGGTTCGTCTAAAGTTTTAATGATATTTTCATAGTTTTCAATCGAAATAAAATCCTTAATTAAGACTGAAGAGTGATTCGTATTATACTTTTCAGCAACCATTTTACAGTAATAACTCTCATCAAATTGTTTATTGTCCATATATACTGAAAATGTATTTACAATATTTCCACCTTCACTCTGTGATTTAACAATTGACGAGGAATCTAGACCACCGGATAAAAAAGTTGCATATGGAACATCTGAATTTGTACGAATAGAGACAGAGTCCTGAAAAATACTGTAGAATTCTTCTTCATCAAATTTTTTATTATCATAAAAACTTTCGAGTTCCCAATATTTAATTAATCGTTTACTTAATTTATTTTGACTGACATCAATTTCTAAAATTGTTCCCGGTTCTAGCTCCAATATATTTTGATAAATCGTAGAGCTTTCTGTTGCTCTACCATAACTAAGGTAAGACTCTATAGAGTCAAAGTTTACATTTTTAAAATTGTTAAATTTAGAAAGAGAAATTAAATTTGAACTAAAGTTTAATTTCTTTTCATCGAAGTAATAGTACAAAGGCTTTTGTCCAATTCGATCTCTACATAGATAAATTTTTCTGTTTATTTTGTCTACAAAGACGAAAGCAAACTGACCCCTTAAGTAGTTTGGTGCTTTTATTTTGTATTCTAATATTGTATTGAAAAGAGACTCTGTATCAGAATGACTTGTTTCAAAATCATAACCCTTGTGTTTTAAATTATTCCTCAATTCATTTGAATTATAAATTTCCCCGTTAAACAACAAGATAAAATTTGAATCACTTTTTTCCATTGGTTGATTTGCATTTTTTGATAAATCTATAATTGATAATCTGTTGAAGATTAGATCTACTTCAAAATTCTCAACTTTTGAATGATGCTGTTTGGTGCTATCGGGTCCCCTACATATAATTTTGTTATTACACTCTTGTAATTTTTCGTTATTTATTTTTTCTAAGGAGATTGATCCAATAAATCCACACATTATTTTAATTATATTTCCAAATACTTACTCTATTTCCTATTTAAAGATAATATTTATATAGAGTAATCATTATGAAAATTTTAGTTTTTGGATCAAATGGGCTCGTGGGTAGCTCTGTAGTAAAAGTTTTTAAAGAAAAATCAATTTACAAAGAAATAATTGCATCGAAACGAAGTGATACAAATTTATTTAATTTTGAAGATACTTACAAAACTATTTCAGAAATTAATCCAGATGTAATTGTTAATGCAGCTGCAAAAGTAGGGGGTATATTAGCCAACAATACAAATAGATTTGATTTCATCGTGGATAATTTAAAAATTAATTTGAATATTCTTGAAACATTAAAAAATCATAAAAAAATAAAATTAATTAATTTAGGAAGCAGCTGTATTTATCCACTTGATGCCGCCAACCCAATTAATGAAGAAAGTATTATGAGTGGCAAACTTGAACCAACTAACTCCCCATATGCAATGGCCAAATTAACAGCAATTGAAATTGGAGATGCCTTAACTAAACAATATGACAATAGTATAACTAATCTTATGCCAACTAATTTATATGGTCCAAGGGATAATTTTTCAGAAAATGAAAGTCATGTAATACCCGGATTAATAAGAAGAATGCATAATTCTAAAATTGAAAATACTAAAAGTTTTTTAATTTGGGGAACAGGAAAGCCATTGCGAGAGTTTTTATATGCAGAAGATTTAGCAGACGCAATAAGCTTTGTAATCGAAAACAAAATTTCTTCGAACTTACTTAACATTGGAAGCGGGAAAGAAATTAGTATAAATGACTTAACTCATTTAATTCAAGGAATTGTAGGTTATAAAGGTGAGTTGGGCTATGACACAAGTAAACCAGATGGAAACCCAAGAAAATTATTAGATTCTGCCAAAATTTTTGATTTAGGTTGGAAGCCCAAAACAGAACTCGTTACAGGGCTTGAAAAGACTTACGATTGGTTTTGCAAAAACTACGCTTAGCTTGGGTTTTCCCAAGTTGGTTTAATCAATTTTTGGTCAATTAATAACTTTTCTCTATTTGCATTTTCAACGTCTGCTTCAACCATCATTTTAACTAAATCTTTAAAGCTATGTTTAGGCTCCCATCCAAGAAGGTTTCTTGCCTTAGAAGAATCTCCCAGTAGGTGGACAACTTCGTTGGGTCTTTCATATTTTTTAGAAGTTTGTACATACTCTTCCCAATCTAATCCAACATGTTGAAAAGCAATTTGCACAAATTCTCTCACAGTGTGTGTTTCGTTAGATGATAGTACCCAATCATCTGCGTTACTATGTTGCATCATTAAATACATACCCTCAACATAATCACCTGCAAAACCCCAATCTCTTGAAGCATCTAAATTTCCTAAAGTTAGTTTTTTTTGAATTCCCTGAGAAATTCTACCAACTGCTTTAGTAATTTTTCTTGTTACAAACGTTTCTCCCCTAAGGGGAGATTCATGATTAAAAAGTATTCCATTTACAGCAAATAAATTATATGATTCTCTGTAAATTTTTGTCATTTCATGTGCAAAAACTTTTCCAATCGCATATGGACTTTTTGGTATGAACTTTGAATTTTCATTTAATGGTTTGTTATCAATTCCACCAAACATTTCTGATGAAGATGCTTGATAATACTTAATCTCTTTATCAGAATTTTTAATCGCTTCAAGGATTGTTAAAGGGCCAACAGTACTAGTTTGTGTTGTGTAGAGTGGATTATTAAAAGATACTGCAACATGAGATTGAGCAGCTAAATTATATATTTCATCTGGCGATATAGAAGCTATTAGATTGTTTAAGGAGGATGAATCTAGTAAGTCTGAGTAATACAGGTGAAAATTGTTTGTTGAAGAATTGTCTGATATTAAACCATCAATTCTATCAGTGTTAAATGTAGAGGACCTCCTAATAAGACCATGAACTTCATACCCTTTGTCAATTAAATACTTTGACAAGTAGTATCCATCTTGACCTGTAACTCCAGTAATAAGTGCTTTCATATTTTTTATAATAAACATACAAAATATTAATTTAAATAATTAATTATCTTTATCTTGCGCAATATTGCCCAGTAAAAAGTAAAAGATTAGAGGATAGTGTGCATTTTCCATTGATGCGTCAAAAAAAGAAGTTAACATCGCAGGGATAAAAATCATGCTAATTAAGTAAAGATTATTTTTACGTTTTTCATTTAATAAAATAACAATGTAAAAAACTATAAAAAGAAATAAATGAATAAGTCCACCTCTAGCAAGAATGTTTATTAGGTGATTATGAACATTTTCGTTAGTACCGTCATTGCCCGATCTGTATATTTCGTTCATAGCAGGAATCTTTTCGTTATAACCATATCCAATAAATATTTTATTTTTATCCATCAAGTCGAAAATAACATCCTGCCAAATTTGTAACCTCCAATTAAAATTGCCGTCACTTGAGAAAAATCTGTTATCTTCAAAATAAAATATTGGGTAATCGTCTGTGGTCTGAGGAGTATTTTGAACTTGTTTTTGATATCGCCCTGTTGAAACATAAATTACTTTTTCGTCAATTTCTGATAATTCGATCGGACTTTTTGAAACGATAAAAGAAGAAGTAACAAAACTAATAATTATAAAAAATAGAGAAACAATATAAAATCGTAAAGAGTATTTGTTCTTTAAATGTAAAATTACAATAAATATTGTAAATAAGATAAATGCAATTGAAGCTCCTCTACTTTTATGCATTATTAGAGGCAGATAAAAAAAACAAAATAACAAAAATAAAGTATTAAATTTTTTGTTATAAAAATACTCACTTTTAATAAAGTGATATGCAAAAAATAAAAAAAATATTACCAAATCTGAAGCTTTTAAGTAATCAAACTTATCAGTAAAATTTAGTATTGCAGATTGTGCACTATCAGAAATTCCAAAAATTGATGTGTAATAATTAATCACCAAAACTATAGAAATTACAGTCAAAGATTTTTTAGTAGTAAAGTGGTTTAAATAATTTCTACCAAAAAAATATGAACCTAAAACCCAAATGTAACTCGATACTTTAAAAGGGTACAAATTAAAAAACTCATACCCATAATTAAATAGTAAAAAAATAAAATGAATTAAAACACATATTAGAAAAATTAGCAAAATTTTTTCGAAGTAAACTAAGTTTTTAATGTTCAAAATATTTTTTGTAATTTCATAACAAAGATACAGAGACGATAAACCTATCACTATTTCGCCAAGCCTGAGTGGGCCAATTTCTAAACCCATAAACACTCTGCCAAATAAAAATAAGAAAAATAAGAAAAAAAGATTTATATCTTTAAGGTTTAATTGTTTTAAAGCCATTAGATTCACCAATTGTATTCAATATTAGTATATTCGCCCAATTGCATAATAAAGTTGCGTGAAGATCCGGAACGTCTAACCCCTCAGAAATTTTTATATTGTAATAGTTAGTTTGACTTTTATTTTTAAAATATGAGTAACCCCCAGTATTAGAGAAATATAATAACTCCATGTCTTCAGATATTTCTAACATTAAATTAATGACCTCTTTTTTTCTATGGTTTGTGGATTCAAGACACTTGCTAAGAATATAAATAAAATCAACAAAGTCACATCCTTCAAATTCAGGTTTGTTGTCCAAGCAATAATCTATTATTTTTGTGGGATAGTGAATTTCATAATTTAACCAATCTAGGCCTGATATTATTTTCATTGCTCCATTAAACAATTCTCTTTTTTCATTCGGCAAAATACGGTAATAAAATCCCGATTCTTTATTAACTAAATTATCTGAAAAATTTATTAAATCAGATTTGGAAATATTTTTTTGTGTTTCTGCAAATACACAAAATGAAGAAAATTGTGCGCCTGATGCCCATGGTTTCGACCAATCTAAAGTATCTAAGTATTCAATAGCTTTTTTTCCAGGGAATCTTGGATCAACTGGTTTAGAGTTTTTATAACCTAGCTCATACAAAGTAGAAATTGCCTGTTTAGTTTCTGCATTTATAGACCTTTTAAAAATCTCTTTTCGTGACTCATAATTCTTAATTTTTGTAATGGTTAAAAACGACTTAGTAATATTTTTTGCTACGAGTGAAGGGCTTGAATTTTTAAAATATTTAATATAATTTGGATCAATGAAAGAATTTTTAGGAAACTGAGATTTCTCTACTTGATATGAATTGATAATATTTGCCCAATCAGTTTTCAATTCATTATTTATGCTGCTCCAAAGGTTAGTCATAAAATAAAACTTTAATCCATAACACATAAACCCAAGTGTTAACTCTTTACCAGCGACAGTTACACCGTCTTTTAAAGGCTCGAAATAGAATTTGTCATAGTTAAGCGACTGAACAAATTCAATACTTTTATTTATTCTTTCAACCAATGATTTTGATTTATGTTCAATATTCATATTTTTAATAATTTCTTGATAACACTTTTAAAATTAACTTGTAAAAACTTTTGTGTAATTTTTCTTATCTTAAAACGAAATAAAAAATATTTTTTTTGTAAAGAATTTTTTGCTCTATTTGAATCTTGCTTTTGTTGCATTAATTCAAAAAAAAGTTCCAAATACTCTTTGTTCATATTTTCAGCATTGAATGGATAGTCAGCTAAGGAATTTTTTATTTGTTCTTTTTTATCAATTATTTCTATTAATCTTTCTTCAAATTCATCTAGATTTTCAAAAGAAACACCAAATCCTTTACAATACTCTGGTATACCTCCACTATTTAAATACAAGATAGGTAAACCACATAAGGCAGCTTCAATATGGTGATTTCCAGATGGTTCATTTATTGAAGCTGTTAAATATATATCATTTTCACTTAATTTTAATGCCAATTCTTCTCCAGAAAGAGGTGGAATTTTATTTGTATTTTTTAATTCGTATTCATCGGAAGAATTTCCAATATAAGAAAATTTTAATCTTCCTTTCCAAGTTGGATTATCAATCATCTTGTCTAAAAATTCGTAAGTTTCAAAACCTTTATTTTTGTGAGAACTCCAATGATGAGTCACAACTTTGATTTCATTATCGCTTGAATTGTTTTTGTAATCTTTAAATATTTTGCTGTCGGAGCCAGACATTATAACTACAGATTTCTCTTTACTCATACCATTATCTATGTAAATACCCTTCAACCAGCTACTTACAAAGACGACCTTATCAGCACATTCACTTGCTTCTAAATAAAATTTATTGATATTTGATGTATTTTTTCTTTCATCGCATTCATTTATTCTTTGAACAACACATACATTAGAATTTATATATTTTTTATATAATTCTATTTCTAAGTGATTAAATGTTGAAGACGACTCTCGTCTACTTCTTGGATCTGTCAACAAAATTAAATCGATATCAGGCTCTGCTAAATCATAAATTACTTGATGACCTAAATCCATAAGAAAATTTGACAAGTTTTTAACAAATAAATTTCCTCCACCCCAAGGCCCATCAACAATTCTTGAACCAATACTAACTTTCAATTAATTCCCTAAACATTTCCAAAAATGGTACAAAACCATTTGGAGTTTCTAATCTTGATACATTATTTTTTGCTACCTTGACATTAGCTGAAGCTTTAAAAAAGCTAGATAGATCTTCATAATCATATATTGAATCTCTACTTAAAATTTGTGAAGCAACTCCTACATCTGTAGAAACTACTGGAGTGTTAGTAGTAGCACATTCAACTATTGCTTGTGGTCCACCTTCTAATCTTGAACTAACTATATATAAATCAAGTAAGTTATACAGCTCATTAAGTGTTTCGATATCAACCATTTCAAAATAAGAATAATCTATTTGAAGCGTTTTTAAATTGTTAATTATAAAGTCTCTTCTTTTACCAGACAAAATTATTTTTAAATTCTTGTTTGTATGATGTAATTGCTTAACAATTTTCAAGAATACATCTGGTCCTTTAATTAATTTAGGATTTTGAGGATTTTGGCCTTCTGAATCTCGCTGAAATGAACCAACTAAAAAATCTTTTGAATCAAATTTATACTTTTTCCTTAGAATCTCTTTGTTTTGAATTTCAAAAAAATTATTTGTATTTACCCAGAATGGAATTTCAGTAACTTTTTTCTCAGTATATTTCTGAATAATATCTTGACTTTTTTTTGAAATTGTATGATATTCATCAATGTACTTATCGAGCTTCAAAAATCTTTCAATATCTTCATTATTTTTTATTGATTCATCTAAGTGATAAATAGAACAGATAATTTTTTTGCTTTTATATTTAAAAAGGTCGGTTTTTTTTAAAGCCCAAGGAGCTATAACCCAAACTACATCTGCAGATTTCAAACTACTTGTTGTTTCTTCAGGAAAAGTCTCGATAAATTCAGATCTTAATTTATCAACAATCCAAGATTCATTTAATTTAGAAAGATAAATTTTCATTATTACTATTCATATTTAATAAACTAATAATAACTGCATTAAATAAATTTAAGTTCTTATCTTTCTGACTTTATCAGCATATTCCTTCTGTTCTTTTTTAAACAAAGATGAAATGTTATTTTTAGTATTTAATAAATACAATGGTTCCCAAATTTTACCTACTTTAATTTTATTTTTTAATATCCGACTAAACAATTCATAATCCTGAGCGTAATAGAATTCTTCATTATAAAAATTTAACCTTGTTAACAAGTCTTTACTGGCAAACAATGTTCCGTGGATAAATGGATTTTTAAATCTAATTAATATCTTTGATGGAATGATAAAACTGAATTTAGGAATAATAGACTCATCATGTAATTTTTTTGCTCTACTAACAACTATATCGAATTTTCTACTTTGTATAAATTCAATTTGTTTTTCAAATCTTTTAGGCAGTGAAATATCGTCTGCATCTTGACGTGCAATGTATTTTCCTTTTGCTTTTGAGAGCATGAAATTTAAAGATTTGGTTAAACCAATATTTTCAGAATTAGTAAAAATTTTAATCCTTTTGTCTTTTTTACTAAACTTTTCCAAAAATTTGTGAGTATTGTCCGTTGACGCGTCATTAACAATTAGAAGTTCAAAAGAATCAAAAGTTTGATTTAATATACTTTTAACACAATCTTCAATAGTGTCCTCAGCATTAAATACTGACATAATTACTGAAATTGCAGGATTACTCATTATTTATGTGAATAATACTATCAAACATTTGATGAATATTTTCAGAATTAAACTTATCTTCTATGAACAAACTTAAATTAATACTATGTTGTAGTAAATAATTATCATCATTTAATTTTTCTAATTTTTCACAAAAATTTTGATAATTGAATTGAGAAAAAGAAAGTGGGTAGTCGGGTGGAAAAAAATCGTCCATTCCTCCAAAGGAGGGATAAATTGAAGGAACAGCATAACTAGAAGCTTCTAATAATACACGGGGCTGACCTTCATATAGTTTCGTTGCAGTAACCAAAGCTCTTGACTTTCTAATATAATTTTTCGCTTCGTTGTTACTTAAGTTTCCTAAAAACTTTATTGATTCACTTTCATACTTACTTTTATAGCTAGCATATAGACTGCCAGAGCCTATTATTAATAATTCAAGATTTTTCATAGAACTTTTATTCCAAGAATCAATAATTTCCTTGATTCCTTTATTAGATTCGAGTCTTCCTACAAATACAACTGATTTACTCTTAGGGTTATATTTTTGAAAATCTTTCTTATTAAAAATTACTGGATTTGGATATATATATATTTTTTTAGAGTCTATTCCTAAATTTTTAAGGTAATTTTTTTGATATTTGCTCATTACTAAAATTTTTATTTTGTAATTCTGTAACATTTTGAAGTATTTTTTTGAAAAATAAATAAGAAATAATGACTTTAAAATTGATTCTGGAAAATACCTATTAAAAATACCAAGCTTGGCTTTTTCTAAACCACATGCTGGACAAATTTTATTTTCTTTGAAATGATATTTAGCAATGAAATATCTTGAACAATCAAATCTGTAATTATGAATTTTATGAATTATTTCAATTCTATTTTTTTTTAACTCTTTTAAAATACCTAAATTGGCTTTAAACCAAAGGTTATGAACATAAGCTACATCAGGTTGAAAGTCATGTATTACATTTCTAATTTCTTTATTAGACTTATTATCTGAGAGTTTTAAAAATGAGAGTAAATCTAAGAGTCTAATTTTGTCTTTGTTGGAAAAATTTATAATTTTTACGTTGTACTTATTTTTTAGAAACTTAAATTCATCAATAATATTCGAATCTTCACCTCCAAATATTCTGTAGTTTGTGTTAATAATTAATATTTTTGACTTGGTCACTTAAATAATCTTAGTTAATTTTTATTTATTAAAAGTAATTTTTATTGTTTACGATATCACTCTGATATTTTCTTCAAAACATAACTTGCCATAGAATTGAAATTAAAGTAACTATCCTTTACTAATTGCAAATTGCTGTATAATTTTTCGTAACCACCTGAACTTATTTCATTATTCAAAATTTTTGCTAATTTATTTAAATGTCGTGGTTTTAAAATTAATGAAAAATCACTCCAATTCATTTCCTCTTTATACGGTAAAAAGTGTTCATCTGATATATATACAGGGACAGTACCTGACTTAATTGACTCATACAATCTAAAACTGGTAGGGCCATAACCTCTTGGGCAAAGAGAAAAGTAAGACTCTGAAATTAACTGTTTAAATTTATCCGCATCTTGTTCCAATATATTTGCATCCATGTAATCAAGGTTTTGAACATAAAAATTTGAATTACTTTGAAGTTTGTTAACCATTTCTGTTCTTAACTTATGAGTCGACCTACCAATATAGGAACCAATAAATTGTTTTTCTTTATTCTCTTTTGGTGCCAAAAATGGCTCATATAAAAGTGGTAAAGGGATGACTGATGATGTTTTTGGTATCTTGGTACTAAAAGTGCCTCCCATGCTAAATATTTTTGTATTATGTAATTCGACTAAAGGTCCGCCCGCGTATTGAACAATAGTAAAGTACTTTTTAGTACGGTTAATTTGGTTGTTACAAAAATTTATTAAATTATCAATATTGTTTCCATAATCATTATTAACTAAATAGTTAGTCCACTGAATTGGTATGTAAGTGTATTCCGAATTAATTTGATTATTCTCTTTAAAATAATTATAAAAAAACGCTTCAAAGTTAATTGAATTATTTTCCACTGGATATCGATTTATTGAAAAATCTAAAAACTCTTCAGGAACATTAAGTATAGAGTTCATTTAATTTATAAATTTTTGCTTAAAATAACTTACAGAGTTATCAGCAATTGAACCCTGTTCTACGTAATAGCTATCTTTTCGGACTCTATGGTAGTGTGCTAAATATTTTGATACATTTATTTCTTTGCCAGATGACAACCAAAAATATACCATGGCTATAGAACAAGCAGACAATTTGTTGGTTTCATATTTTAAACCTGGTTTAAGACTTTCCAAATAATCTAATTTGTTAAAAAAAGGATTTCCAGTATTTAAAAGCCAGTCTATATTTTTCTTTACCACAAATTTTTTATTTTCAATTAAATTATTTTTGACTATTTGAAAATTAATTAGTGTTGACTTTCTTTTGTAAACTACTTTTTTTGAAGGATTTAAATACATCTCGTATTTATTATTTTCAAATAAATAAATAGAAGCAGGTATGTGTAATGTGTTATTGTTTAACTTATCAATTTCTAATCTAGAAATATATTTTAAAGTTTTGTTTCTAGCTAAATTGTCTGAATCTATTTGATAAATATATTGGTTACTGCAATTTTCAACACATTTATACTTATTTTTGAAGCCACCTAAATTTTTATTGTTTTTAGTTATATTTAACTTTATATCAGTTAATTTAAGAGATTCTTTAACTGAATATTCTAATTTCTTAAATTCTGTATTATTTTCTGAATCATCTGAAATAACTATTTCATCAACTACTTTATGAGGAGTAAGAGTATTTATTAATTCATCAATAAATCTAGACGAAAAATATGTAGGTATTGCTAAAGAAATTTTATTCATAATATTTATATAAACAATTTACACAAGCAAAATCTTATTTCAAAACTTAAAAATAAAAGATGGCCATTTACCAACTGATATATTAAATAAATAAATAAATTTTATACAATATACTATTTATGTATGTACATAGCTAAAAGCCTAAGAGTGGAACAATGGGTTAAAAACCTACTTATTTTTGCACCAATAATTTTTGCAAAACAAATTGAAGTTAATAAATTATTAGATCTGATTTATTGTTTTTTTGGATTTAGCTTGGTAGTTTCTTCAACTTACATCATCAATGATCTTGTAGATTCTGAATCAGATAAGAATCATCCTACAAAAAAATTCAGGCCAATTGCATCTGGTGTACTTGATAATAGAATTTGGTTAGCGATAAGTTTTACAAGCTTTTTAATTGGGATGTTTATTTTATTCAATATTCACATAAGCACTGTATATTATCCTCTTACATATTGTTTTATAACTTTTAGCTACTCTTTTTTGCTAAAGTATAAGAAATTCTTAGATATCCTTTCAATAGCTATTTTATTTTCTATTAGAGTGCTCCTGGGAGGAGATGTTGCTGAAATTACTGTGTCTACAGAACTCGGACTATTTGTTTTTTTTACTAGCCTTGGAGTAGTAAGCTCAAAAAAATATTCGATTTTAATTAATGAAAATATTAAAAATTCAAAAATTAAACAATTTTTAAATAACAAATATAGCTCAACTGAATTAAAAAATATTGTAAAGCTATCATTCGTAACTTCTACGTTTGTTTATTTTGTATGGATTGTTAGAGATATTAATTTTGAATATATATCAAATATTATATTAAATTTTGCCTCTTTATTTTTTTTAATAGTCTTTAAAGTTAAATTTTATACAGAAACTAAAAATGGAGATTCTGAAGATATTTTTAGCTTATTAAGAAGGGATAAAGCTTTATTTCTCTTGGGATTAATGTTTTCTCTTTCATCACTCATTCTTTCCATATGAATAATTACATAAAATCTTGGGGAAATACAAGTAGTAAAATAATTTACAATGTCTTAAAAGAAAAAGAGCACACGCTTATATTTGGAAATAATAATTCTTATGGTGATGCTTCAATACCATTATCAAATGAAACAATTATTGCAGATAAATTAGAAAACGAATTTTTTTTAGATTCTAAATTAGAAATAGAAAAATATATGGTTAGTTCTCAAAATCAATTATTTGGAATACCTGGAAAACAAAATGTTACCCTTGGTGGTGCTGTTGCGTCTGATGTTCATGGAAAAGATGGTTTCTGGGGTGGTAGCTTCATAAAAAACATAGAAGAATTGTTAATTAAATTGCCAAATAACGAAATCATGGAATGTAGTATTAAAAATAATCCAGAAATCTTTTACACCACAATTGGTGGTTATGGTTTAACAGGAAATATATTGGGAATAAAATTTTTAAAAAATAATTTACAATTTTCAAATAATTTTCAATCAATTATTAAAAAAGGAAGCGGGTTAACAGAACTATTAGAAGAATTTAATTTACAGCAAGAGGAATACGGTGTTGCATGGATTGACTTAGTTAATAGGGGTTTTAAGTGGGTTCTAGAAGTATCAAAACCTGATCAGAATAAAATAAGTAAAACTAAATTTGATAAAGAAAAAAAAGAATTTAACTATTCCGTTCCGTTTATTGGTAGAAATTATTTAAAATCAATGTCTGCTATTAATAATTTCTATTACAAATTTAATATAAATAATAAAATTTACTCAAAAAGCAGAATTAAAACTTTATATCCTCTAAGCGTTCTTAGTAATACTAAAAATATTGTAAAAAATAGAAAAATTATTCAAGTACAATTTTCAATTTCTGATGATTATATACAAGAGTTAGAAAATCTCATTGGAGCTTTGATTCATAACCAAATCCCATTACTTTGTAGTATTAAACGAATGGAGGCAAATCCTACAAATCTGAACTTATCCTTTACGCAAAAAGGTTGGACAGTTGCGGTAGATTTTGCTTATGAAAATTTTAGTTTAAGTAGTATTAGGAAATTCTATAAACAACTTATTAGTTGTGAAGGTAAAATTTATTTAGCCAAAGATTCCACGTTAAATGAGCATGAATTTAAAGAAATTTTTCCTGAACATAAGGAATGGAGCAAAATAGTTAAAAAGATTGACCCATATAACGTTTATCAATCTGAAATGTCAAAAAGGCTTGGAATAAAAAATTGGTAGATAATGATATTGTAATAATTGGTGCTTCATCAGACCTTGCTAAGGCTTTTGAAAGTAGATGTAAAAAGTATAAAATTAAAACACTTTCTATCTCACAGAATAAAAATTTTAAAAACCAGCAAAACTGTTTAAACATTATGGACTATATAAAAGATTACAAAAAAATTGAAGATGAAATAAAAAAACTAAACAACCCGATTATATTTTTTTTTAATGGTGCCTTATTTGAAAATCGACCTTTTAAAAGTCCCTCTAAAGAGGAAGAGCTATTAACAAAAAAAATAAATTTTGAAATTCCAAATTTTTTGTTTAGCAATTTACAAACAAATATAAAAAATATTAATAAATTTGTTTTTATCTCTTCTATGGCTTCAGTCAAATTAAGAAATAAGAATTATATTTATGGTCAATCAAAAAAAGATTTGGAAACTTCTGTTAAAAAATTTTCTGAAGTTCCATATTTAATATTTAGATTTGGAAAAATAAATACAAAAATGTCAAAAGGTCATAAAAACCCACCTTTTACAATGTCAACAGAAAAAGCTACAGGTTTAATTTTCGGGAATATTCATAAACAAGGAATAATATATCCAAATAACGGTTTAAAAATAATTGCAATTATCTTAAAACTTACTCCAAGAAAAGTTGTTGATTTAATCGGACTTTAAGCAAACCTTTCTTTATATCTATTAAGAAAATTTAGTTTATAAATTAAAGTCAACGGATAAATATTTAGCATGTACCTGATAGGTGTTTCCAACTCCATTGTTTTCCACAAAGAAATGTAAAGAATAAAAATAAATAAAAAATTTAACAAAATTATAACCAATAAAGTGGCCTCAAATTGACTAAAGCTAATTAAGTAATAATTTAAAAAGGCTAAAAAAAACATTAGAATTAAAAAATATAGATAAGGTTTATCAATCAATAAATTATTAAAAATTAAATAAATATTTTTGAATTCTAAATTTCGAAAAAATATTAAATCAAATATAAAATCAATTAAATCTATTTCGTTTAGATGATAATTTTTTATTAAATTTGAAAAATGAGATTTATAGCTTAATTCTTTAATAATGATTCCTGCTAAACCAAAAATAGAATACTTTACAACATCTTTTTTAAAAATATAAAAAAGTATCATCAAAATAATTAATAAACTAATAAATTGTTTTGCAAAATAAAGAAAACCTATTGTAAAAAACAATAGTTTTAAATTACTTGAATTATTGGATACTTCTTTAAATACACTCAATATTCCAACAACCAGAAAATAACTTAGAATTCCCTCTGTCATTAAAGAATCGAAAAAAAGAAACGAGAGCCAAAAACTATTTAATATCATGGTACTTGCTATTGCAATACCTAAAATTTTTATTTCTTTTTTAAGATCTTGTTCGTAAATCAAAAACAGTATGAGGAAGAAAATTATATAAGTTGAAGATAAATAATAATTATATTCTGGAACAAAAAACAATAGTTTATTAAACAACGCATGTATATAAGAAGATAGTTGGGTATAGCCTTCCAGAGTAGGATTATTTATTGAGTAAAAATAACTGTTTTCAAAAATGTTTTTTACATGAGGATAATGAATGTCTTTAACATCACCAATAAGGTTTGTATTAATTTGAATAAATGATTTAAAGAAAAAACTAAAAGAATTAATTACTAAAAAAGAAAAAATAATTTTTAAAATTTTAAATAGGTTTATTTTTATTATTAAAAAATATACTATCCAACAAATATTTACAACAATAAAGACATGATCAAAAGTTAATTTTGTTGTTAAAAATAAAATCGTGTTGTCAAATATAAAAAAACTTAACAGATAAATTAAAATTCCTGTTGAGATTTGTTCAAATTTGAATGCTAGTGAAATTATTTTACCAAATTGGATGATAAGTATAAACAACAACATAGTAGAAATTAAATCAAAAATTTCTAGATTTTTTATAGGCTGGTCAGTATTTGGGTTAAAAAAGTTTAATAAAAAATTTAAAAAAATAGGAATATAGACCAAAAAAGGTAAATTTTTTCTAATTATGCTTTTCATTTTTAATATTAATTTTTGATTTATATAAATTAATTTT
>MDTA01119168.1_pt1 | contig 16485 bp, 16 predicted proteins | sample 811151 | NCBI WGS metagenome assembly MDTA01 (sample SAMN05326648, study PRJNA326480) | marine metagenome | isolation source: seawater | place: Indian Ocean: South | collected 2010 | reverse complement strand
TGGAGCCACATGTCGGACTTGAACCGACGACCTACGGTTTACAAAACCGTTGCTCTATCCAGCTGAGCTAAAGTGGCGTATGAATTCTAGGTGTCCCCATTGAGAACCCCAGATTTTCCGTCCCGTCTCAGGGTCAATCCCTGAATCCATGACCTTGTAGAAATTATAACCCAGGATAATGTCGTTTGTCAAGTAAGTTTTGGTTCCTTTCCAATTGACCCAGCAGTTGCAATCTGTATTATGTCCATGATATTCACTACCAACTAACTCAAAGATTGTATCACATCCTTCTTTATATACATCACCTTTTTGGTCATAATTTTTGATGCGAAATTTTTCTCCTTCTGGGAAAACTCGCATCCGAAAATGCCTATAAGGTTTATCCTGTGAATGATAATATGCTTGCTTGCCTTCAAACCAATCACCACCTATCCATTCATGTGTGATAATTATTCTGGCATATCTTGAGGGATAATGCATCGCTTGTAAGTGATTATCAAAAGTTCCCTCAAGATAGTCATGAAAGTGTGTCATCAGGCAATAATTCTGGGTTCATAAGTTCTACATCAAATAAACATGGATGGCACTCTTCTTCAATTAAGTAAGAAGAGTACTGGTCTACTTGATCTAGAGTAAACTCTGGATTAAGTGCTGCTTCTGCTTTAATCCACTTATCCTCAAGTTCTTCTTTTTCTACAGTATCGAAAGTAAATGGCACCCCCTCAATAAAATACATTCTCACTATTGTCTCGTAATTTTCAGGAAAAGTACAAAAGACGTACTTTGAAGTGATCTGGTATCCTTGGAATGACATATGCTGTCTTGTGCCTGGATTATTTATGTGGGATTGCCCACAATAGGAGTGGGGGGACTTGAACCCCCACGACCGTAATGGTCAACAGATTTTAAGTCTGGTGTGTCTACCGATTCCACCACACTCCCTAGGTGCTTCCTGAGAGGATCGAACTCTCCTTAGGCAAATTATGAGTTTGCTGCATTCACCAGATTGCTAAGGAAGCATAGTTTTAGAGAACTGATATATTACATCACTTCCCCATACAACTTTGTTGTCCCTCCATCCCTGGTCACGACTCTTGTAGTAATTTCCGTCGAACTTCACTGTAGATTTTACCATGCCTCCATTGATAATGCAAGCATCCGTCTTGACTTTGCCGTCGTAATGGTCCCCAACATCAAAGAACATCATATCACAGCAGTGGTTATGTTCTCCCCATTCTGGTGTCCAGTTTTGGACTATAATAGTGCCCTGCTGTTCAAAAACTTTATGCCACTTATACCTGTATGGTTTTTCTTCACCCAAATAATGATACCACTGTTTTGAGGTAAACTCAGTGGATCCTATTCTTTCCCAGCGAAGTTTGATATGAGCATACTTTGCTGGATTCCCAGCAGCTTGATGCCAATTATCATAGAACCCTTCAAGTTTATCACAAAAATCAGTTATCATTCTCTCAATTTCAATTCTAAATCCTCAAGTTTGTGATATTCAGCATGTGCTGCATCTTGGCGAACACAAATAATGTCAAGAATATCTTCCATGATTATATCATTCTCAATGTAGTCGTCAAGATACTTGTCTAGTGCTTCTTTCAAATATCTGTATCTATGCCACTCTGGTGAATATGGTTTGTAGTGCATGATAAAAAAGATTATATCGTGTATTATAGCATCAAGGATTGCGTGGGTCAAGTCCTAGTTGAATAAGGTACTCTTTCCACCAATCAGGATCCTTGTTTTTCTTCCATTTGGGAACAGGGAGACCCACCTCAGAATAATACTCATAAAGAGCATCATCTATAATCTGTGCGATCTCCATATTCCTCTTCCTCCTCATCAACGTCTGAATATGCGTTTTCCACATAGGGTCCGTGTGGTTTTTTGGATTCTCTTCGGACATAGTTCTGTTCGTCATTAACAGCAGCAATCCACACACTTATTTTCATAATAATCCAAATCAATGCTAGTGGAGTAAAGCAACCAATAAGGATTATAGGTCTCATAGAAACATTCCTCTCCTACTCATATATTTAAGAGATTCATTCATATTTCCTATGTGTTTGTCATCAATAGCAATCTGAGGATATGTTGCATCTCTGCCAAATTCCATATGAAATTGTTTATCTGTGAAGTGTCTACCTAACTCATATCTATGAAAATCAGTGACACCTTGAATATTTTCCAAAAGTGCTGACATACGTTCACACTCTTGACTGCCGTTACTGTAAATTACTGCAATAGTCATTAATCGCGTTGTCTCCAATCGTCAGGTTTATCTTGTTTGAACCAATCGACAATTTCATCTGCACCATCAAACCCCGTTTTATAATTAGATGGGTCGGGGTCGCCTAATCCCATCTTATTCATAAAATCGTCTATACTACCCTCTTGAATATCTTGAGCAGCCTGACGACGTGCCTTGTTTAACCAATCTCTTGCTGTAGTATGACGCTTGGCAAGTTTTTCTGCCCAGATCATATCATCAAGTTTGACTTCTTCCTTGTTTGCAATCTTTTTGCAGATAAACTCTAATCGCAATCTGTACTGAGTAGATAACATATCACTCTCACTAACGATATTATTTAGAACAAAAAAGGGCACCCGAAGGTGCCCTTTACCTACTATATCAGGGATTTCAGAAAGAATACTTCACACCCAATTTAGCGCCATATCCACGATCAATGTCACTATCACCAGAACCCAGGAAGGAAACCTCACCATATGCAGCAAGTGCTTCGGTCAGTCCCAGACCAATACCTGCTTTACCTGAGGGGACTGTATCGGTCTCACCACCATCGGGAGAAACAAGGCTAGCGCCACCCTGAACATACCAAGAAGCGGATTCGCCAAGTTCACCTTCATAGCCCACGTGAGCGTCTGTAACGGTTCCATTGTAATTTGATCCAGTCCAACCAGAATTTGCTTCTACGTTAACGTAGGGTCCTGCAACAGCAGCGCCAGCGGACATGGAGAGTGCAGCAGCAGCTGCGAATGCGGATTTAATCATTTATTCCTCGTTGTTAGTTTACTTGTGGAGTGGTTACCCACAGATGTAGGACCGACTTGTGTCGATCGCTTTGAAAAGTATAGCACATGATGCAGAAGCGCGTCAAGTGGGTTGGTGCGATTAATTGAGGCACCTCCCTCATTTGCTACAGATGTAATTTAGCAGGGTTGTTCCCAAAAAACAAGGGGGCTTGTGCCAGTTTTCAATTTGTATCCGTTATTACTTAGTTAAGATATATTAATGCACCAGTAATTTTGACGTTAGCACCAGTAATAGAAACGTCTCCCGAACCAACAATATCAACTTTAGCAGAATCAACACTAACATCAGCAGTTTTGATTGAGGTCAATGCAGAATCAACACTAACATCAGCAGTTTTGATTGAGGTCAATGCAGAAATTAAATCAAAGTCAGCAGTTGTGAATGTTGTTTTTCCAGCATTAATGTTAAACAATGATGCAGAAGTTAATGTTACTCCTCCAGCAACCGTTGTGAGCGAATAGGAAGAAGTTCTTTCCTCGATTAAAGGAGGAACAGATGGTTTTCCTAACACCTTTATATTTGCTACACCACCAATGTTTTGCTGGTAGTCACCAAGAATTTGATGGTTAAGATGCCCTGGAGAAACAATGTTCACCGATGCTCTAGGGTCAAACTGAAGTTCAGTTTTCTCTGCAACTGTTGTTGATTTCTGCCCAAGTATATCTTCAATACTTTGATCTGCTGTTTGTTTAATCTGACCCGCATTAAGTTGAATCTCTCCACCACCACTTGGTCCCGCTTGAATAAGAACTTTTGATGTTCCTATTAAAGTAAGCACATCTTTAGCTTCAAGGACAATGTTAGTTCCCTTAATTCTAACTTCACCATGACACTCAGTAATAGCATCACCATAATACATGTTAGAACATGCTACTTGCTCTTTTGATGCAGATTCTGTAGTATCCGAATTCTCACCCTTTGCTAGGTTAGGTGTTGATGGTGGAGTTGCAGTATATTCATTATAAACTGGTCCAGATTTAACTATTTGCCCACCTTTGGTATTAATGAGAAATCTACCGCCACATACTTTTCCATTTCCACCACCACCAGTTACGATAACAACATCTCCATTGTCCTGGTTGATAATACCATGACCATCCTGAGGAGAAACAAAACTGCACCCAGTGTCATCACATGTGATTCTAAGTCGTTCACCACTGCTAGAAATAACTGAAATAGAACGTTCTATTTCTAGTTCTTGCGTCTCGTCTTTTGGTTTTTCTGGTTCTGTCTTGCCATCAAAAGTTCTTCTCCTAGATGACCCAGGAGCTTTTATTTGTGAGTATGCTCTATCTTCAAATCTTTCGTTAGCCATCGTGATACCTATGGGCAATCAATGTACTTGCCAGTTCCAATCTTAGCAGAACCGACCTTAACTCTTGCCTCTGGATCAAGACAAGCAAATGATGGAATAAATTTCGCAGCATATCCACCACCACCTAAAATTATTACTTTAGGATATCTATCAAAAACAATAGATCTATTTTTAATACGAACACTAACAACCTTGCCATTTTCGACAAGTGCCTCTGCGATATCAGGATCTCCATTAACGTAAACTGTTGGTTGAGATGTATATTCTCGACCAGGATTAAGCATCGTGAACGAATCAATAATACATTCTCTTTTAGAAGTAGAAGGAGTATTCAACTTATACCCAAGTCCAGGATCAGTGACGCGAATTTCCGTCAATAAACCATCAGCATTTAGCAATGGAATTGCTGCTGCTCTACGTCCTTCTCCCGTAATAATAATTGCAGGAGGTTCTACATATGGTGTTCCAGGATCACCAATTTGGATTTGAATAAATCCACCATCAGGACCTGTAATTGTATTTTCGACTGTTGGCACTCTAGTTTTACCATCAGTTGGAGGAATATTAGAAGAACTATCCTCTAGTTCTTCTATCTCTTCATCAGTAAACCCATCAGTATCAGAAGTGATAATAACACTTGCCTGTGCTCCAGTGCCAATGATACCAAAGATTAAGGTCTCATCATCTTCATTATCTAAATCTTCTTCAATACCAACAACAACCATAGCTCGGTTTTCATTTATAATAAAAGATCCAGATAAACTTTTTGAAATAATGTCATTTGGTGTGATTCCATTACCAAACAACCTATAAAACAACTTAGTACCATTTTCAACATTAGTGGTAGTAATAATATAGGTTACAAACTCACCCTCTTTTACAAGAGATTTATCAGCTACAACACGATATGTTGGTTGTAGAGATTCTTCATCTTCTTCGGGATCATCCTGACCACTACCTTCAGGATCAGGAAACTGGTTAGGAATTTCAGATGGTGGATATGATGGTGGAGCAGGTGGTTTAATTGGTGGCGGATCGTCAGTAGGAATAGTAGGTATTTCAGATTCTGGAGTAGTTATTACAGAATCTGTAATTATACATCTAGCAATGTTATTCGTAGCAGCAGCAAGTACAGTTCCTGGCGTATATCTAAAGATACGCATGTAAAAATCTTCTGGATTTTCTTCGACAGTATCTGCAAATGTTCTGACAGAAATTTGTTTCGATGTTTCACCAGGAGCAAATCCAAGAATTCCACTTACCTGCTCATAATCAGTACCAGATTTTGCAGTTCCATTTCTAGTAACATATTTGACACTAGAAGATACATCAGTTTTTCCACTACGAGTTACAGTAAATACTGCAATATCTCCCTCTTCTACTTCCAAATCTTCAATATTATAAGAAATAATAGGTTCTTCTACTGGATCCTGTATTCCACCAACAAATACTACCTCTGTAGGGGTAATAGTTGTTCCCTCATATGCTTCTTCGCAAGTATATTGAGACCAATCTTCACCTGTTGCAGGAAACAAATCGTCAGTAATATTTTTCAGCAGTTGATCTAGGAAATCTTCACGCTTATCAGTAGCACAGTCGGTGCAAATCTTAGTAGTTTTAGAACATGATTTGCCAGGACCATCACACTGAATACCAAGAAGATCTAAGACATAGTTAATAGTATCACCAATAATATTAATTGTAGATGCAACTGCACCAAGAATATCTTGAAGTGGTCCTAATACTGCATCGAGAAGTTCTTCCATCAAAGATTGAATTTTATTCAAAATACCTTCAACCATCTTATCTACTTGACATGCAGCAGCTTTGTAGATATTGAAAAGATATCCAAAAATAAGATCTTCTAAGAAACTAGCAAGACGATCTCCAAGGTCTGCCATGCTACACCCAACATCATCTAAAATCTCGTTAAAGAATTTTGTAACTGGCGTTAATGCATTACCCGTATCAGATGGATATAGCAGCATATTAATGAGATCTTTAATACCTGCTTTTAATTTCTCAAGAACAAATCCTTTTACGGAAGCAACAAATGTTCTCACCACCAATTGTGCTTTAGTTACATACTTTCTACCAATACCAACAGCATCAAATAATTCTCCAGAAAGTTCACCAACAAGGTAATCTCCGAGTTTTCCTCCATTTCTTTGAGTTTCATACAACATCTCAGAAAGCAACCTTTTCATAGTGTTGCCAAGATCTGTCTCTTTACCACATTTATCTGCAATCTCTACACACCAATTAGTTCCTGCAGGATTTGTAGCAGTATTTTGTGCATTCTTTGCTGAGGTATATCCTGTATCTGAGGTAGAAATTACTGTTCCATCTTCGTCTTCAGAAGAGAGACCTGTAGGAGCAAAACCAGCATCAGTAATTGATGGTTGTGCAGTAGTTCCTAAAGGTTGATCAAAAGGCAGTTTGTTTGCAGCATTAACATAGGTTGTAAATGACTTACATCCTGTTTCTCCTGGCGTTGGATCTTCATCATCAGGAGCACCTTTAGAATTTGCAACTCTACCAATTGATCCCATGATCACAGGTTGTTGCTTATCAACATCTAAGAAAAATCCAACAACCCATACCCCTGGCGCAAGTTGGTCAGATACAGATGTCGAACCACCAGGAGTATGAGGATTTGTCACAGGCATCATGGTAGATGCGAATGGTAAATCATCCGTTTTTACAACATCACAAGATTGAGGGTGATACCCAACAATTCTGACTCTATATCTGCCAGATTGTTTAAAATCACCCTTCTTATCAGATTCGATTTGACCAATCCACCAAGCGAATCCATCGGATCCAATTTGATTTGTTGGATATAAACTACTCAACGCATCCATACTACTCAGTTATCATGAATTTTACACTCAGGTGCTCCTGGTTCTTGGTCGCAATAGAGTTCCAGTGCAGTTGGATCATGATGATCTCCTGCGTCAATCTCTTTCTTGTGATGCTCTACATACTCTTCCAAGTCATGCAATTCTCCTTCAATGTGGCGACGTTGCTGCGGAGATGTTTGTGGGTTATCAAGGATCTTTTTATCTGCCTCGATGTGCTTTTCGATGCTTTCCATAAAACCTCTTATTTGGTGATTACTTTGCTTTCTTTGTCTTTGATTCCGTAAGAATCACGAATTAATTCTAGTACAGTATAAACGTTTTGTCCAGGAATATCAAACTGTTGGTTCAAATGTTTGATTAAATATGTCCCACTATGTTCTGGATCCCACACTTCTTTACTACGATTTTCATCTAATACTTGATTAGGTACTCTAACTTCAATCTTGTCACCAGCAGATAGTTCCAAGTGTCCAGTTAATGATATCGTCAATTGTTGATTAAACATAATTCCCATTCTGGCAAGACCTTGAGATAGATATCTTTTTTGAGAATCTATATACTCGGACTTCTCTGCTGCAGGTTCAACACCATTATACCAACATTCATTATTAATAATAGTTGACATCACTCTAGAAGGATATTCTGCTAGTGTTGATTGACCAATGGGTAAATCAGTTTGACTACCCAGATGAACCATGTCTTTCCACGTATCATTTAAAGAATATACAAACTCCTCATACTTTCCAGTATTTATGTCAAGGTAATGAACTATAGAACAGTATGTTCCTTCTCTCATTTTTTCCATCATATCTATCTCAGATCCAAAAACAATCTCCTGAATCTTGTTCTGTGATTGATATGCAGTTTTACCAGGACTCCATGTATATTTGTCACCTTTTACAGGTAAGTTTTTTGTAGAACAAAGTTCATCAATAGATTTAAATACATATCCTGTTCTGGTCTGAAAGAATAGAAATCCTGCAGTTCCTTTTGCTTTTTGAGCACCAGTTCCAACATCACTGGTTCCAGTAAAAGTACTACCAGTTGATCCACCTAGATCAGCAGAAGTTGGTTTAACAGGATCATTTATAGCAACAGTTTTTGACTGTAGAGATCTAATAATTGAAAATGGAGATTTTTTTGCTGGCAGCATTTTTATTCTGCCCTGAGATTCTTGTGCAAAAATTTGTCCTGGGGACACACCTAATTTTTGAGTCAACAATCTCGCAGTAATTTCAGTAGGAGTTCCAGATTGAATGGTATTGACTCGCATACCTTCATTCAAAAGACCCTCAACAGAAATTAAACATAAAGTATATACTTGTTTTCTATCAGAATTTGTTCTATTTGCTACTTTCCAAACTCTAAACTCGTAAGAATAAGTTTCATTATTTACATCTTCAACTTCAAAAACGACCTTTTCAAATCCTTGAATAGGCATTGATGATATTAGTGACTCCATGTTGTCAACAACAACCATGGTTGCACTAAATGCTGGATAAAATATATCCTCATGATATTGCAAATAAGAAACCATACCCTTTAGGTTGGCCCATGGTTTATCATCTTCTGATCCCGCTTTCCAAATCGCAATTTGTTTTACTGTACAGGATGATGCATATGGTTTTGAATTATTCATACATCAACGAGGAGCGGGATAAAGTAAAGATAGTCCAGGGTCTCCCATGTTTGCAATATGAGATAGAGGAATGTCAGGTGACCCATCTTCCCCAGTTTGATTATTTATTACGATAGGATCAGGTTGATTGACACTCCTATCTAATCTGCCAAGTGCTTGTTCTTGAGAATTAATACTGACAAAATTTGTTTTTAATCCTTGTGATTGTGGTCCATGAACAGATTCAAATATAACTCTTCTCTGTTCCTCAGACAACTTTGGATCATTATACATTGCATTAGGTCCAGTGACCTGATCATATACCGCTGTTGGTTGTGGATTAATCAGATCATTAACTATCATATCCACCAACATAACAAGTGGATTTCCAATTTTTGGAGTTGCTTTTGGTGGAACTTTAACTCCACCAGATGTAATCTGTGCTCTAAGCATGTTTGCTCTAGAACTGTTCGGATATGCTCCACCCTGCAACTTAGTAGCAAGGTCTCTACCTTTATTGAAAATTTCTGGAGATACTCTTGCTTGAGGTTCTATGAAATTTATACGAGGTGCTGTACCAGGGACAATACTATTAACAACACCACCTGGCGTCTGTCTAACACCAGGAATAGATGAACCTGTTCCAGCATATCTCTGTGCTCCATCTAATGTAGGTGCAGAATATGCTCCATGTCCAAGAATTTGTGGTTTGTTGGAAGGAATATATCCCTGCCCCTGCATCATAGCATTGAATCCTTGAGAATTCATACCAGTAAATCCAGCACGAACACCTCTCAATCCACGTGCTAGTCCCTGATCTCCACCAGTACCACCATAATTATTTGAATATCTCTCTACTCTAGTACCACCACCGCTGCCACCTTTTCTGCCAGTAAACAATCCAAGAGGATCCCACCATGCTTTACCCTCAGATTTTGTAGAGAAAGATCTAGTTTTTTCTTTCCTTTCATCTGCTTGTCTTTCAGCAGATTTTGTTCTAACCATAGATGTAGCAATTCTATTACTAACGCCAAAATGAGCAGCAAGTGGGGATATAATTTGATTTAATTGCTCTCTCGCTTCACCAGCTAGTCCACCCATATTACTGATGGCATCAGTCATTGCTGTCATATTCATAATACCAGTGGATTGAAGCGTAAACTCCATTGCCTTAGTCAAATCCTCACCCATCTTTGCTACATCAGGGAGTTTTCCATCGACACTAGCAGTTTGAGGCAACATACTAAAATTATTCATAACAGAATTTTGGGGGAATTCATTGAAAGATATATTTTTATTTTCAGTGCCACGTTCATATCGTTGCATTCCAATATTTGGTTTCTTTGCAACTGTGCCATCGATGGCACTAGGTTCTCCCTGAGTATAATTGTTGTCCAATGGAACAATCATTTCATCACCATGGAGTTTAGCAAGGTATCCGCTATCAGGACCAGATACGATACCACCACGCTCAAATCCTTCTTTTCCACCAACAAAAGGTAAACTCAATTGCTCATCTCTTTCTTCAGCACTTTCTTTTATATCATCTAAAAGATTTAATTGGAAAGTATCATTTGGTTCTTCATCAGGTTTTACAATGCGTTCAATACCAGAAAGATCAAACTCATTTTCTAATTCACCTTCTCTCTTCTGAGTTTCTATATTATCTTCTGATACTTTTGCATTGAGGTTTTGCTCTCTTAATGCATCAATAATAGCATCAAGTTTAGTTTCAAGCAAATCAGAATTTTGTTCTAATTGCTTAATTGTTCCAAAAATTCCTTCCTTTGCTTGAATTACATTGGATTCAGTTTCATCAATTCTAGAATTAATTGATGCAATATTTGCATTTAATGATTTTACAACAGCAGCAAGAAATACTCCTAACTTTTGATCCTTAACTTTTATAGGATCTCCAGTAGTAGAGGTCATTCCCTTAGATCCAGAAGATCCAGAAGGTTTTCTCGAAGGAACTGTATTGGTATTGGATCTAAATTTTTTCTCCTCTTCTGAGGCAAGATTTTGATACTCTGGAAGTTTCCTAAGATGGACAGGCACGCCCATAAGAGGGTCTTTAGTTGACTGTCCGCGTGCCAAAAGGTCTGGGTACTTTGTTTTAGGAACAAATTTAGTACCTAAAGTATTTCTAATCAGATCATTTCTAGCAGACCTAGCAGTAAACTCACCAGGAGTAAAATTTACATCTACTCCATATTTCTCTGCTTCTTGTTGAGCTTTACTTTTCTCTACTCTGGCATCACTAATGATGTCAAAGATTTTACCTGCAATAAATCCAGTCAGGTCTCCGCTAGATGTCTGAGAAATATTTGCCATTACGCCCCTAGAATTGCCATACGATATTGATCAACGTAATTATCGTTAGACCTACCACTACTAGTTATAATGGGAGGAAGAGAAGTTGATGCAACGTTATTGTTAACTACGTAAACTTGCTGAATTATAGAAGATTCTTCCATATCTTCTGCTGTACTACTATTCGCATAAAGAGAATTCATGCGTTTATCTCTAGGATCTAAATTTGATCCAAAGTAATTTGCAGGATCATTATCTTTCAACCATTGATTTCTTTCAATTTGCTTCTGAATACCCTCTGGTGTTGTAGGAATAGTTTCAAGATTCTTTTGGTATATTTGACGTAGTTTGTCCTGACTCTTAACTGGTTGATTGTACATACTACTGCCATCGTATTGTGGGAACGACGCAAATTCTCCAGATAACATATCAAGAACCCTATTACTCAAACCTTCACGTTTAAGCATGTCATCAGTTACTCCTCGGAAATTAGCAATACGAGACAAAATTGCTCTGTCTTGTGCTGTTGGAGTAAATTTATCAGTCCACTTAAGGGTTTTATATTTGTTAACAATATCATCAATAGTATCTGGCATAAACTGATATCTACCAGTTGCATAAGATCCCGATGCATAACCAGCGTTTCTGCCACGAACCATACCAGTCATCATCATGTCATAAACTTCCCTGACAGTAAGATCTCCATTTGCTAGTTCTGGTATAACTTTACCACCAAAAATAGTACCATAACTACTAGTAGTTCCTTCAGCAAAAGAAATAGTATCCAATAATGCTTGCTCACGTCTTGTCGTTGGTTTTGGTCCACCAGTACCACCTACAATAGGAGACATTGGAATTAAGGATCTATCACCACCATTTCCATACCCTGGAGATGTAGGACCAGTTGATTTTTTACTAGTTGCCAATCCATTAGCAAACCATGTGAGAACAGAATTACTAGCAAAATGTCCAATACCATTGACATGCAATGTAATATGCGGATAAACACCACCAGTTCTAGATTTTGATCTTCCAGATGCACCCTGATATCCTAATAATGTTCCTTTTGGAATTTTTTCACCATCCGAACTTCCTTTATACGGAAGATCTCTAAAATGCCCTAAAAGTACTTCATACTCTTTACCATCTTTCTCAAAGAAATAAGCACCATAATATCCAAATCCTCTGCCTGCAGGACCCAACGGATCAGCATTTCCATCTAATCCAACAGCAGGTTTTCCATCAGTTCCAACTGTTTTGTAAATCAGGTCTATTGGAGCATAAATTGGTGTTCCAATTCCACCAGGAAGATTCATGTTTAGACCTGTTTGGTTTCCGTCTTTGTCACCAGGAGATCCAATCCACGTTCCAGATGCATAACTTCCAGTTGGTAAAGGATTCAATGCTCTCGGTCTTTGTCCACCATTATTTTGTGGATCAGGTTGGTTCTCATCATTATTATCATCACCATCTTCAACTTCTTTTTCTAACTCTTCTTCTTTCTCTTCTCTACGTGCGAAAATGTCACGGGTAAAAGAATCCTCCAAAGATGACAACGGTCCAGTTTTACTTCCTCTACCAATTTTAGTTGAAACTGGGATATTTACAATATCAAAAGATAACCCTGTACTTTTAAGGTGAGACTTAACTTCACCACCCATTCCCACAGCATCAGCAAAAGAAACAGATGATGACACTAAAGTAGATCCAATTTGGTTTACTGCCTGTTCATATGATGATAGCATATCGGATCTATCTGTTTTACCAAGAATTGCCTCGGTTCCATGCACTTCTGCTAATCCAGGTTTTGTTAAATTAGTTCCTCTTTCAAATTGTTGATCTGCTGGCAATGTATCAAGTGGATCAAATCCAAGATCTCTTGCAATATCAAATGCAGTAAATCCCCATCCTAAAATGGGGATAGCAGATCCTACACTCATAAGAGCACCAACAGTATCACCTTGCGAGAATCTATATCCTGCTTCTGCAAGCGCAATACCAGTTCCAAGACCAGGAACAAATTTACCCGCCTTACCAAGACCTTTTGTTATTCCAGAAGTTCCAGATTTGGCAAGTTTTTTTGCTCCAACAGAGGAAGCTAAATTTCTGAATACTTGATCGCCCATTCTTTTGAGAGATCCAACTTTTCCTCTTGGACTAGATCTTACAATATTTTTTGCAGATTTTTTCAACCTTTTTGCTTCCTTGGGGTCCATTCCCATTCCCACAAGTTCTTCAAGTTCCTCTTCAAATTTACCACTTTTCAATACTTGTGGTAACTTTTCAACGGGAACTTCAAGAAAACTTGCAATAAGTCTCGCATCTTTTTCTTTTGTTTTTTGAAATCTTTTTCTAAGAGGACGACTTGTGATACCTAGTGCTTCTTCAAGGGTATCTGCCCTCAAAGTTTCATATATTGCTTTCTTTCCACCTAAAGCTTTACGAATTCCAGAAAAGATAGATCCAGGTTTTCCACGTGAACCAAGAAGAGCCTCCAACAATTTTTTAGTTAAAGGTGATTTTCTGCCACGCAACATATCTGCTGCTATACCAAGAATATTGCCAAGAATATCAGGTCCCTTCTTTTTCTTATTAAAACCTCCCTCAATCTTTCTAGTAGTCGATAAATCTTTTTCCTGTTCTAATTCGGTTTCTCTTCTTCTTACTTCTGCTTCATCTGATATTTTCTGCTGATATGCTAACTGTCCAGAAAAAATATCAAGAATAGTATCGAACTTTGCTCCTAATAATTCAGTTTGATCTACTAGTAATTTTTGTGTTTGTACAACAGTGTCTTGTACGGATGATACTTGATTAGAAACCTTTTGAATTCTAGCATCTGCTTGAATTAGTTTTACATCCAATCCAACACCAATAATTTTCGATATATGCTCTCTGGCATCTACATTTTTTACAGGTATAGAATCATCATCTTTTAATAATTCTTGTTCTGCGTCTTCTAGGTCAGATTTTGACTTTGAAGGAACATCCGCAAATTGTGCTTTGTAACGACCTTCTTTTGAAGTGGATCTATCAGTTTCTCCTGCGCCTTTTCTAGGATCAAAATTTCCTAGATTCCTATTGTACAAGTCACCACCAAACTCGCTTTGTAGTGCTTTTGCAAATAAAGATCCTGGTCTACCCTTTTCTAAATTCTCTGTCTCTCTTCTATCACTTTCCCCCTTCGCCATCCCAGCAGCATTCAACAGTTTACCAGCAATGAAACTAGTAAAGTCGCCGCTATATGTCTGAGAGATATTTGACACTATCTATTTTTTGCTGCTTCTTGTTTTTGCTTGACTTCTTCGAGATATTGCATGAGGAAAGTTGTATAGATTTCCCTTTCCCACGGTAACCAATTTTCAATCTCAGTCAAGCTATATTTATGATACTGCATCAAAGCAAAATTCATTCTATAGTACCCCTCCAGATTATTTTGGAAGAGGGCTATGCGAAAAAACTTTGTAGACCCTCAATAGTGTATTCAGATTCAACTCCAGTATTTGGATTCACAACTTTAAATGTATGTGATAGTTTTGGAGACGTTGCATAGAATTGTTGAATTTTCTCAAATTGCTTCGTAGTCAAAGTTTCTATAAATTCACGAAATTCTTTTTTCGTGGTGGTAGAAGAATCATATACTTCTTCTCCTTTAAAAATTTGATCAATACTATCAGCAATGAAAGTGTAAACTTCCTCAGTTTTCATATCTTTCTGTAAAAACTCCCTATCAATGAATTGCTTCATACTAGGGTAATTCATCATAACACCAAATTCATCATCAAACATGATTTTTCTATCATGTCCTTCTGGTTTATAAACTTCAACTTTATCAATATCAATAACTGCTTCTACTTTCGTTTCATCATCATCACGACAAGTAACAGTTAAAACGATCTGTTCTCCAATCGAAGCTCCACGAATTTTGAGAAATAGGTATTCTAAATCAAAACTAGGCAGATTTTCAACCTTAATTCTCGAAATTACGCAATTTTTGATTAAATCCTTTACTGCGTTTGTAATCTGTTTTTCATCTTGCGACTCCATTGCTAGTAAGAGGACTTTTTCCTCTTTTACCAAAAATGGGCGATATTTGACAGTTTTTCCAGTAGAAGGCAATTCCAACTCATAAGTTGGATATCCAGGGGTTGGCAAAGCCATTATATTAACTCCAAGGTCATATTTATATTTAGCGACTTTTTCAGACAAAAAATAGCGGGAAAAATTTTCCCGCTTTCATGGAATCAAAAAAGTGAATTTGCTACCCAGGTGGGAGTCTTCCAGTTCTATTAGAAGTTTGAAGAGCAGTTTCTTGACCATATACGACAGTATGTCTAGTATAGTACAAGTTAACTGTTAATCTAGTTACTTGTGAAGTTCCGTAAGATAATGGAACTGCATCAATTGAATATGGATAACAATTTTCTAAGTTAAACGATACTGGGTTTCTTCCATTAGACGCTACATGATTTGGTTCGGTTTTCATTATTCTTGCAGTACATGTATAATCATCCATATACTTCAATCTATTAACTCTATTTCTCTCTTGCGTGCTCTGCTCATTAAAAATAGCGTCATACCATGCAGTAAAAAATTTCAATGCTGTTAAATCAGCATCTAACAAGAATCCTAAACTTACATCTGTGTAAATTCTAGTGTGTGGATATGAAATAGGACCTTCACCAAGATATCTGCCTGTAATTTGTGCCGTAGCAGATTGAACATTTGGAAGTTGCGCTTCATCACACATCATTGTGACAATTTCTTTATCAGTATCACGATAATATTTCGTTACAGCATTTAATGTTGCTGAACTTCCTGTAAAATCAAATTCAACATCAAACGCAGATGTCATAGACATTCCGCCCTTAACACCCATTCGGGTCATGAATTCGTCTATTCTTGTTACTGCCACTGCTAAATATACTTGTGGGATCTTATATATTTATGGCATACTCTGGACTGTACAAACCAGTCAATCCAAAAAAGTATCGTGGCAATCCTACTCGTATCATCTATAGATCATCCTGGGAACGAAAGTTCATGGTGTTCTGTGACAATAATCCCTCAATTTTAGAGTGGGGTAGTGAAGAAGTTATTATTCCATATCGTTGTCCTACTGATGGACGAGTGCATAGATACTTTCCTGATTTTTACATTAAAGTCCGCGAGAAATCAGGAAATATAACGAAATATATCATTGAAGTAAAACCCAAGAAACAAACAAAACCACCGAATGACAAAAACAAAAGGACTGCTGCCTATAAACGGGCTGCCCTGACGTTCGTCAAGAACCGTGCCAAATGGG
>MDTA01126027.1_pt1 | contig 16486 bp, 14 predicted proteins | sample 811151 | NCBI WGS metagenome assembly MDTA01 (sample SAMN05326648, study PRJNA326480) | marine metagenome | isolation source: seawater | place: Indian Ocean: South | collected 2010 | reverse complement strand
CGAGGGGATTCGAACCCCCGAATAGCGGCGCCACAAGCCGCTGCCTTAACCACTTGGCGACGCCCGCCTCACATATATGAATTTAACAACTCATGTGCATAATTTCATGATTTTTTTTGTTTTATAAAAGAATTTGAATTAATTAATAGATTCTTTTAGGTATTTTTGTGTTTAAACTGTGTTTAATTTAAATAAAGACTTTGGATAATTCTGGCAAATTAAAGGTTTTAATTCCAAGAAACCTATTTGAATTTGAAAAAGAAACTAATGTTGATGTAAGTATTGATGGATTATCACCTGTCGAAATTACATGGAGAGACGGATGTGTCTTAAATATCAAAGCAATTGTGAAAGAAGATAATTTATTGAATAAAATTTTATTTCCTAGGTTCGTTGAATCTCATGCACATATTGATAAGTCTTTCTCTTGGATGAAATATCCAAATTTAAAATCAAATTATGAAAATGCATTATCAGTTAATTTGGAGGAACATATAACCAGGACTGCCTCGACTGTATCTCAAAGAGCTGAAAAATCTATAAAGCTTGCAATTAAAAATGGATATAGAGCTATTCGGACTCATATTGATACATATGAGTCGCAAAATCCAGAAATCTGGTCAGAACTTTTTATGATTAAAAAAAGATACGAGGATTTATTAGATTTACAGTTCGTATCTTTAGCTCAGCTTGATTTTTGGGGAACAAGAGAAGGTGAATTATTTGCCAAAGAATTTAAAAAAAATAATGGAATTTTAGGAGGTGTTCTGGTTCCTCCTTTCAGTAAGTCAAGAATTATCAAAAGTCTTTCGGAGATGCTTTCGCTAGCAATGAAATATGAATTAGAAATTGATTTGCATGTTGATGAATCTTCAATCCAGCCTGGATCTGGGATTAAATTACTACTAAAAACAATTGATAAATTGAAATGTAAAGTTCCTATTACATGCAGTCACTCAAGCAGTATTTTATATCTCAAAGATGTAAGGCTTAATAATTTAGCTAAAAAAATGGCTGATAAAAATATAAAAGTTATTGCTCTTCCTTTAACAAACTTTTGGTTATTAAATCGTCAAAATAAAAATTCATTAATGAGACCGGTGGCACCAATTAAACAACTACAGAAATCATTTATTGATGTATCAATAGGAAGTGATAATGTTCAAGATCCTTGGTACCCATTTGGGACTTTTGATCCTTTTTATTTAATATCTCATGCAATGCCTATGCTCCAACTAAATCCTTGGGAAAGGTTATCTCTTTCGGCTATTTTTAATGCTCCAAGTCGATTATTAAATTTAAATTGGGACGGTGTTATAAAAAATGGATGTCCCGCAGATTTTGTGGTTGTAGAAGGTAAAGGATGGTCAGATGTATTCTCAGGGGATTTAAAAAGAAAAATTCTTATTAAAGGCAGTTGGTATGAAAAATGATATATCTTGTGTAGAGAGTAATTAATTTAATGATTAAAAAAATTGAAAGATTAAATGATTATTTTGAAGATATTTCAAATTTAGAAATCATAAAAAATTACTCGGATGTAAAAAGACTCTCTAAAGATTTTTATAATTATTCTCCTGTTCTTCAAAAAAAATTGGATAGTTGCATTGCAGATATTGTTGTTAGACCGAAGGATATAGAATCACTTATAAAGGTCGCCAAGAAATGTTGGGAATTATCTATCCCTTTAACGATAAGAGGTGGTGGTACAGGAAATTATGGTCAAGCGGTTCCGCTTTTCAAAGGAGTTGTCATGCAGTTGAATTATCTAAATAAAATTGAAAATTTTTATAAAGATACAGGATTTGTGAAAGTACAATCTGGTTGTTTAATGGGAGAACTAAATAAAGGACTAGAAAAATATGGAAGAGAATTGAGATTATTCCCTAGCACTTGGAAAACTGCATCAATTGGCGGATTTATTGCAGGAGGATCAGGAGGTATTGGTTCAGTTAAATGGGGGTTTTTGAGAGACCCTGGAAATCTTATTGGATTAGAGGCTGTCAGTCTTAATTCAAATCCGCAATTATTAAAATTAAATGCGCATGAATCAGAACCTTTAAATCATGCTTATGGAACAAATGGTATTATTACTTCACTAATAATATCAACCGACTTTAAGCAAAATTGGTATTCAATTATTATTGATTGTGAAGATTTTGAAAAGGCTATAAATGTATTAAAACTTTTTACCTCTGCTGCAATAGAAATGAAGCTTGGGGCAATTTTAGAAGAGGAAATTGTTGAGAAAATGCCAACATGGTTTAAAAGAAAAAGTATGTGTCATAAATTATTAATTCAATCAAATTTAGGAGGACTTAAAACGATAGAAATGATATGCAAGAAAAATAAATTGTATTTGGAAAATCTTGGAATAGAAGAAGAATTAGAGAAAGGGCTTTACTCTTTAGTTTGGAATCATACAACTCTTCAAATGAGAACAAAGGACAAAAATTGGACCTATTTACAGATGCTATTGCCTTTAAATAAAGAGTTTGAAGTTATAAATATATTAAGAAAGAAGTTTGGAAAGAAACTTCTTTGGCATTTAGAAGCTGTTTCTCAACAGGGGGTTCCTAGATTAGCAGCTTTACCCGTTTTAAAATGGAGTAATGAAAAAGAATTAAATGAGATCATTGATGATTGTAAAAGTATTGGAGCAATAATATTCAATCCACACGTTTTGACTGTTGAGGGAGGTGGACTGGGAGTTGTAGATTCCGATCAAGTCAAAGCTAAGCAAAAATATGATCCTAAAGGTCTCTTAAATCCAGGAAAATTACAAGGATGGTTAGATTTATAAAAAATTTTCAACTTATCTTCGAATACTTTATAAATTCAGAAACGAGAAAAATTGAACCAGTTAATACAGGTATGCACCTTGGCCATTGTTCAAGCTCTTTCAAATAGTAGAGAGCATCTTGAAAATTTTCTAATTCAATAATATTATCTAGATAAATATTAGAAGTTTTTGAAATATCACCTAATGACCAACTTTCTTGATTGGGTACAGGTACAAGTAACACTATATCAGTAGATTTAACTAATTTTTTGAGTATACCAACTATATTTTTTTTCTTTTGTACTCCAATTATCCAATAAACCCCATCTTTCTGATTATTCCAACTCTCTCTCTCCTTTGCAAGAACTTCTGCTGCAGATGGATTATGAGCAGAATCTACAAGTATTTCTACATTTTTCCATTTTATGACTTCTAATCGACCGGTCCATTTCGTATTGGCAATTCCTTTTTTTAAATGCTCTTTTCTTATAATCCAACCATTTTTTGTAAGTAAATCCGCAACTTTAACTGCCACTGCTGCATTTTCTCTTTGAAAATTCCCCTTTAGACCTAATTTCCAATCTTCAGTTAATGGTTCAACCCACGAAATATGTGCCCCAACTTTTTTTACCCTTTCGTTAATGATATTTATAACTTTAGTATTTTGATTACAGCTAACTACAAAACATCCTTTTTCAATTACAGCAGCTTTTTCTCTAGTTATTTCCTCTAATGAATTTCCTAAATACTCAGTATGATCAAAACCTATATTCCCAAAAGCAATAATTGGTCTTAATTTATGAGCAGTAGTGGCATCTAATCTTCCTCCAAGTCCTGCCTCTAGAATTAGTAAATCAACATTATTGGTATCAAAGTACTTTAATCCACAACAAATTATTAATTCAAAGGGCGTTAGTTTTAATTCTGAAAGATTAGTTTGGATATTAATTAGTAATTTTTCAAATTTATCTTTATTAATTTTAATTTGATTGACTCTTATTCTTTCAGAAACATCAAAAATATGTGGAGATGTTGTTGCCCCTATATTTATACCTGCTAAACAAAGAATATTTTCTAAAAATGCCGAGATTGAACCTTTACCATTTGTTCCAACTATTTGAATCGCTGGAATATTCAAACATGGGTTATCTAATTTTTTTAATGCTTTTCTTATCCTTTTAAGATCTAGATTAATTTTATCTCTCTCATTTTTTGGGGATAATAAATTGAAATTATTAATATTAATATTTCTCAAAATAAGAATCTATATATCTTTAAATATCAAAGATAGTTTACTTAAAATGTTTTTAATTTCAGTTTTGGAAATTATTAAGGGAGGCACAATTCTTACAACATTATCCCCTGCAGGAACAACAAGTAAACGTTTATCAAATGCGTTAATTGTAATTTCTTTAGGATCGATGATCTGATCTCTTAAAACGATGCCTTGTAAAAGTCCTATACCTCTTGATCCTTTAATTATATTTGGATTTTCATCTGCAATCATATTTAAACCTTCTTCTAATTGTTTTCCTCTTTCAAAAACATTTTGGAGTAGATTTCTTCGTCTGATTTCTTGTAATACAGTGAGTGCAGCAGTGCAAGCAAAAGGATTTCCACCAAAGGTACTTGCATGATCACCTGGACGAAACAGATTGGCCTTATTCCCAACTAATAATGCACCTATGGGATGTCCTCCTCCTAATCCCTTCGCTAAGGTAAATCCGTCTGGTTCAATATCAAGATTTTCATAACCCCACATTTTTCCTGTTCTACCGACTCCGCTTTGTACTTCATCAAAAATTAATAATGTATCTTTCTGATCGCAAAGTTTTCTTAAGTTTTGAAAAAATTTTTTATCACCAGGAATTACTCCTCCCTCTCCTTGAATGGGTTCAACCAATATCCCAGCAATACTCTGATCTGCCTTTTCGCATTTATCAAATAATTCCCTAACAGATTTAAAATCATTGTATTTAAAGAATTTAAATCCACTTAGTAATGGTTCAAATCCTTCTTGATATTTTGGTTGTCCAGTCGCACTGAGAGCAGCATATGTTCTTCCATGAAAACTTGATTCTGCAGCTAAGATTATCGATTTTTTATTTTTATGATTTAGAAATCCATACTTTCTAATCAATTTTATTGCAGCTTCATTAGCTTCAGCTCCACTATTACAGAAGAATACAGATTCTGCACAGCTATTTTGAGTTAGCCATTCACTTAGTTTTGTTTGTTCTTCAATGTGATAAAGATTTGATATGTGTTGAATTTTTTTTAACTGTTTAGATAAATTCCTTCTCAAGACACGATCACTATGCCCAAGGCTACATGTAGCTATTCCAGAAACTGCATCAAGGTATTTCTTCCCATGCATATCCCAGAGCCAACAACCCTTACCTCTTTTAAAACCTATATTAAACCTATTGTAGGTGTTCATTATAGTGGGAGCGGTCGGACTTGAACCGACATACCCGAGGGTGCCGCATTTTGAGTGCGGTGCGTCTACCAATTTCACCACGCTCCCATGAATAATAAGCTTATCTATCCTTAATTATAGACCAATGATAGTTATTACGTATAAGAAATATTTGGTTTTTATGCAGCATCTAATTTTTTTATAATATCAATATTTTTCTCGTCGCTTAAATAAATTTTTAAAAAATTTTTTGTAGTATCCCTAGAGATATTTGCTCCTAACTTTTTAAGTTTACATTCAAAATTTTCATAACCTCTATCTAAGTGTTCTAATCCTTGAACAAAACTAATATTATCTGAAGTTAATGCAGCTATGATTATTGCTGCCGTTGATCTTAAATCTGATCCTTTTAAATTTTTTCCTAAAAGATTTTTTACACCGGTCACGGTAGCTATATTATTCTCCAGTTTTATAGAAGCACCCATTTGATTCAATACTTCGATATGGTTCATTCTATTTTCAAACATTGTTTCCTTTATTGATGATTGCCCTTTAGCTTTTAACATTAAAGCTGTAAAAGGAGCTTGTAAATCAGTTGGAAATCCAGGGAAAGGTGCTGTTTCAATATTAACTGCATTAATTCTTGCTGTTTTGATGGCAATTGAATTGTTTTTTATTGTTATTTCACTACCACTTTCCTTAAGTTTATCTATCAAAGCATTTAGATGGGATGGGATAGCCGGTGAGATGGTTATTGAAGAAAATGTTGCTGCAGCGGCAATTAAGAAAGTTCCTGCTTCGATCCGATCGGGTATTACTCTATGAGAACAACCTTTTAAATTTTTTACCCCATTAATAGTTATTGTAGAATTACCAGCCCCGCTTATTTTCGCACCCATTTTATTTAACATTTCACATAGATCTTGAATCTCTGGTTCTCTTGCTGCATTACTAATAATAGTTTCTCCTTCAGCAAGTGTGGCTGCCATAATTAATGTTTCAGTTGCCCCCACACTTGGACATCCAAGTGATATTTTTGCTCCTATAAGCTTTTGATTGTAGTTTTTTATTTTTGCTTTAATTAAACCATCTTTTGTATTTATGGTTGCTCCTAACGCTTCAAGTCCTTTAATGTGTTCTTTTATAGGCCTTTCTCCAATATTGCAACCACCTGGCAGAGCTAATGAAGCTCTTCCTAGTACGGCTAAGAGTGGTCCAATGCAAAAGAAACTTGCTCTAAGTTCGTTTACTAAATTGACAGGAAGATCACTTGTGTGAATATTCTTTGAATTTATTATGAGTTGGTTTTTATCATTTATATTTTTAGAGAATTTAACTCCAATACTTTCCAAAATATTTTTTAATTTTTTTATATCTGATAAATTAGGAACATTTGTTAAGCAAACTTTTTCTTGAGTGAGTAGGGATGCTGCAAGCAGAACTAATGCTGAATTTTTTGCACCACTTATTTTGACCTCACCTTGTAAAGAACATTTGCCATTTATTTTTAAACTTTCAAATTTAGGATTTGACTTATTGTTGCTTTCGCAAATCATTCAGAATCTATAATATATTTCTAATAATGACAAATTAATTTTAGGAAGTCCAGTTTTCTTAATGCTTAAATTAATTAATCAAAATAAAAATATGTTTGAGATAATTTCAAATAACTTTGTCCCTACAATTACTAATGAATTTGATTATTAATTAATTTCCCATAAATTATTTTATTAAATTTTAAGTACTCTGTTTAAAATACTCATATTTAATATTCTTATTAATCGATATGTTGTTTCTATTTGAGAAAAATTTTAAAATATAAATATCCCATCATATGATTTGTCATAAAAAATATAAACTTCACCATAACTAGTAAAAATAATCCTTTAATTAAAAGGTTTAGATCTTTCAAAGATAATTTATCTATAAAAGGTGAAGAATATTTTTGTATAGAGGGGACTCATTTGCTGGAGGAGTTTCTCAAATTAGGTGCAAATCCCTCAAAAATTATTGCTACTGATTCATGGCTTTTAAAAAATAATTTATTGATCAGCCATCTAGATTTAGGATTAATTTCTATAGTCTCTAAAGAGGCCTTATCCTCTGCTGTTTCAACAAAAAATCCTGATGGGGTTGCTGCAATAGTTGAAAAATCGGTAATTAATAATTTTAAAGATAATTCTGAGGATGATTTTATTCTTGTTCTGGATAGAATTCAAGACCCTGGAAATATGGGTAATCTTTTTAGGACTGCATTGGCTGCCGGGATAAATAAAATTTTATTAGGAGGCGGTGCCAATCCTCTTAATAAAAAAGTATTAAGAGCGTCATGTGGTTCTGTATTTCATCTGCCTTTTCAAAGGATCGAAGGCGATGAAGATAAAATTATCGATGAATTATTAGATTCCTTGAGAGCTTTATCGAAAAGAGGATTTCAAATCGTTTTAGCGAGTATAGAAAATAAATCATCGAAGAGTTTAAATAAACCTTATTGGGAATTAGATTGGTTAAAACCAACAGTATTAATACTAGGGAATGAAGGTTCCGGGATTCACAATAAAATTAAGGAAGCTTTTAGAGTAACAATAACTATTCCGCATAGTGAGCTTGTAGAATCATTAAATGTAGCCTGTGTTGCGGTTCCATTACTCTTGGAGCGAAAAAGGGTTGCTTTAACTTCAATTTTAGAAAACAAACGTGACTGAATCAAAATTTGACTTTGATCTCATCATTATAGGTGCAGGATATGGTGGCTTTGATGCTGCAAAACATGCTGCTGAAAAAGGATTAAAAGTCGCCATAATAGAGAGTGAAGATATGGGAGGAACATGTGTAAATCGAGGATGTGTTCCCTCTAAAGCTCTTTTGGCTGCAAGCGGAAAAGTAAGAGAAATTGCAAATTATGAACACTTGTCACAATTTGGAATTCATACTTCTCCGGTTCGTTTTGAGAGGTCCAAAATATCAAATCATGCTAATAATCTTGTACTAAATATTAGAGAAAAACTAACTAAAACTTTAGCAAGATCTGGAGTCGATATTATAAGAGGCTTTGGTCGTATTGAAGATCATCAAAAAGTTGGGGTAAGAGATAAAAATGGACTTGATCAAATCTTTTCATGTAAAAATATCATTATCGCTACAGGATCTTCCCCTTTTGTTCCTAAAGGGATTATATGTGATGGTAGGACTGTATTTACAAGTGATGAAGCAGTAAAACTTGAGTGGCTTCCGAAATGGATTGCAATCATTGGCAGCGGTTATATTGGGCTTGAATTCGCAGATGTTTATACAGCTCTTGGATGCGAAGTAACTATGATCGAGGCTCTTGAAAACATTATGCCTACCTTTGATCCTGATATTACAAAAATTGCTAAGAAAACATTAATTCAATCTAGAGATATTGAAACTAAATCTAATGTATTTGCAACAAAAATAACTCCTGGCTGTCCCGTGAAGGTGGAACTGACCAATGCAACTTCAAAGAAAATTGTTGAAAGTTTAGAGGTTGATGCGGTTTTAGTCGCTACTGGTAGGGTCCCAAATAGTACAGGTTTAAATCTTGAATCAGTTGGCATTGAAACTCAAAGGGGATTTATTTCTATTGATGACAAGATGAGAGTTACTAAGGATAAAAAAATAATTCCTAATATTTGGGCTGTTGGGGATGTAACAGGAAAACTTATGCTCGCCCACACAGCTGCTGCTCAGGGCGTGATCGCAGTGGAAAATATTTGTGGAAGCTCAAGAAATATTGATTATAAGTCGATACCTGCTGCGACATTTACTCATCCTGAAATAAGTTCAGTTGGATTATCTGAGATCGAAGCCAAGCAAATTTCTAAAGAGGAAAAATTTAATCTAGGAGTTGTAAAAAGTTATTTTAAAGCGAATTCAAAAGCACTCGCTGAACTTGAAGATGATGGAATGTTGAAATTAATTTTTAATAAAGATTCAGGAAAGGTTTTAGGAGCACATATTTTTGGCCTTCATGCCGCTGATCTTATACAAGAAATCGCAAATGCAATAGCGAGAAATCAAGATGTAATTCAGTTGTCATCTGAGATTCATACTCATCCTACCTTGAGCGAAGTGGTTGAGGTCGCCTATAAACAAGCAGCAGCTCAAATCAAATAATTATTTATTCAAATGGAAATCAGAAGGAAGCCACCCAATCCTAAAATTAGAGTAGAAAATTTGGAGTATGCAATACCTCATAAAGATTCAAAACCAAACAATATTCTTGAAGAAATTGTTTGGTATAAAGACATTGAAATAACAAATTTTAAAAAATTGGTTCCTCTTGAACAATTAATTAAAAATATCGAAAATCTTCCTCCTACAAAGAATTTTATTGATCAAATAATTAACTCTAATTTAAAACCGGCAGTTATAGCAGAAATTAAAAAAGCTAGTCCAAGTAAAGGAATCATTAGAGAAAATTTCAACCCAAAAGAAATAGCCTCAATATATGAGAAATCTGGTGCTAGTTGCTTATCCGTATTGACTGATAAGAAGTTTTTTCAAGGTGGGTTTGAGATCTTATCAAATGTTAGGGAGATTACTGAATTACCATTACTTTGTAAAGATTTCATTATTTCAGCCTATCAAATATATAAAGCAAGAAGCTCAGGGGCTGATGCAATTTTACTAATAGCGGCTATTTTAACTAACTCAGATTTAATTTATTTAAATAAGATTGCTGATAAATTAAATCTAGATGTTTTGGTAGAGGTACATGATAAAAAAGAACTGAAAAGAATACTTAAACTCAATATTTTTAAAATGATAGGAATAAATAATAGAGATTTAAAAACATTTAATACTGATTTAAAAGTCACTTTAGACTTAATGGATAATTTGTCTAATGATTCAGTAAAACAAAATACTGTCTTTATCAGTGAATCCGGTATTAATAAAAATTTAGACTTAAATATGCTGAAAGATGCAGGTATTATGGGAGTTTTAATTGGAGAGAAATTTATGAGAGAGAAAAATATAGAAAATGGTTTTAAGACATTACTTAAACCTGTTTAATAAAATACACGTTTTTGCAAGATAAAAATTTATAATAAAAAGTTGTATAGTTTGAAATTTGATGCAGCATATAATTTTTTCTGACTTATTTGCGGGAATTCATCATATTAATAGTAATATGAATCATATTGATTTGTTTTCATCTTCAAAATATGCAGTACCAATGGGATTATCTGCAGGAATTTTTCATGTTGTAAGTGGTGCAGATCATTTGGTTGCGATGGCACCATCTTCGATTACAAATCCAAAATCAGCATTAAAAAATGGTTTGTCTTGGGGTTTAGGTCATTCTTCTGGAATTATAATTCTTGCAATACTTGCAATTATTATTCGAGATGTGATTCCTCTTGAAAAATTCTCAAGTTTTGCAGAATTTTTAGTAGGAATTTCATTATTGGTTATAGGTGTTGTTGCTATAAGAAATTCCACAAAATTTGGAATCCATTCTCATGAGCATGAACATAATAATGGAATTTCTCATAAACATTTTCATTATCATCAAAAACAAAATATACATAATAATAGTTCTCATGCATTGACAGGTTTAGGCCTTTTGCATGGAATTGCAGGAGGATCTCATTTGGTCCCATTAATATTTGTTATTACAATTCCAGATTTACAAGGGGCAATGTTGTACCTTTTTTGTTATTTGATAGGCTCATTGGCAATAATGAGCTTATTCACATATTTAATTTCTGTGTGGACTTTGAATATTGGTAAAAACCAAATTAAAAGATTAATAGCTTTTGCAGGGGGAATATCTTTTTCTGTAGGTTTATTTTGGATACAAAAAAGTACTTTTATTGTTTTAAGTTAAGGATTCTCTTAAATTTATTTAAAGATTTTTTTCTAATTCGCGAAGTTACAATACCAATAATTGAGTCTTTATGGATTAATCCAAAATATTGACTATCATCACTGAAATTAATATTTTCTCCAGAGACTTCAACACCCTCTCCCTTAATTGCAGTAATTTTTTTTATTAGTTTAATTTTTTTTATAGGGTGAATAAAAATAACAATATCACCAATACAAAGAACTGATGTTTTAAAAAATCTTTTATAAAAAACAATATCCCCATTTTCAAGTAATGGTTCCATGGAAATCCCACAAACTTGTGCTGTTTTTCTTTTAAAAAACAACATTAAAATTAAATCAGTATATTTACTAATATTATTCAGGCTATCTAACTAGCTTTAACAAAAGAGTCGCTTCTTCCTTTTGACTGCCAAAATATATTGTGAATCTTTTCTACATATTTCATGAGTTCTTCAGCTTGAGATTGATCAATATTTACTTTACATGCACTACATAATTTTGCTGCTTTCCAAATTGTTTCATGCAAGTCAGGATAAGTTTCTAAATGAACAGGTTTAAAATAATCTGTCCATAAAATAAGTATTTCTTTCTTAGTCTCTTTAGCCTGATCTTCTTTAATTGCTACATATCTAGAAAAAGTATTGTTATAAACAGACCATTCTTCAGAATTACTCCCAGAAGGAGGGGTTAAATCAAGTAATTTTTTAGTCATTGATAAAACTGCTTCTGCAGCCACTCTTGCTGAGGCTGGATCATAAACTCCACATGGTCCATCACAATGGGCATGAACTCTCATCATGGGGTTTGTTTTGAAGATTGAAGAGAATACTTTATTGAGCATTGATTTAATTTAAATGTAATTTTATTTTAGTTATATATAGAGCAAGTTGAAAAGTCTTTATTTATCTTCTTATGATATTAATTTACCTTTAATAGATCCACTTCAAATATTAAAGTAGCATTTGCAGGTATTACATTTCCTGCACCTCTTGATCCATAACCAAGTTCAGGAGGAATTGTTAAGATCCTTTTTCCACCCACCTTCATTCCCGCTACTCCTTCATCCCATCCTTTAATAACTCTTCCTGCCCCTAAAGGGAAACTGAATGGGGCTCTACCAATGCTACTATCAAATTGATCTCCATTAACTAATTTACCTGTATAGTTAACTGTTACAGTTTTACCAGAAACAGCTTCATCACCATCTCCAATAATTTTATCTTCAATTATTAGGCCGGTTTCGGTGGTTCTTATGTCTGAATTTTCTGAAGAGTTATCTGCCATGGCAAAAAGTAAGGGATTTGGATCTGAGGGGTCTAGTTCAAATAAATCGACTTTTGGTACTTTCGAAGTCTTATTTAAACTAATCTCAGTATTACCTATTAATTCATTTTGTGCAGCATTAACAATTTTTGGAGAATTTAATTGGCTATAAATTGTTACTGAAAGACAAAATAGAAAGACTGCGAAACTAATAAATACTTCTTTCACTTTCGATATTATGTAATTGATTCTATTCTTACAGAAAAAGGTACACTTAAAATAATTTCCAATAAATTTATTAAGATTTTAATTTTGTTGAGATTATTCAGAAGTGATAAATTTATAAATTATTTCACTCCTGTTCTTGGAGGTATATTGGGAGGTTTTGCAATCTCGTCATATTTTTGGATATTTTTGATGCCAATATCTTTATCAATTTTGTGGAGTGGATTTGAAAAGCAATATTCAAATTTTTTATGGGGATTTACCTTCATTCTCATTAGCCATTATTGGCTCCTTCATCTTCACCCGTTAACCTGGCTTGGTTTCTCATGGGTTTCAAGTATTCTAATTTCAAATATTATTTGGCTATTTTGTTCTTTATTAGGAGGTTTGTTAGTCGTACTTTGGGGATTGATAGGCAGTAGTGTTGTTTTTAAACAAAATATTTTCTCCTTAACTGAAAAGCAAATCTATACAAGAGTGGTTTTAATGTCTTTGATCTGGGGCTTTGGAGAACAATTTCTCTCTCAGACTTCATTTTTATGGATTGGAGTAGGAGAAAGCCTAATTCCGGGTGATATATATTTTGCAGGTTTAGCAAAAATTATTGGGGTAACTGGTGTCTGCTCATTAGAACTTTTGATAGGTTTCTGGATTTTTTATATTTTTATGAAATGTAAAAGCAAATTAAAATTTCATAAAGTATTATTTCTGGGTCTTTTGTGTATACTTTTTTTGCATATAATTGGATCTTTTTTAATCCTTCCAACAGTTCGAAATGATGTTTATCCGATTGCAATATGGCAAACAAATATACCCACAAGGGAGAAATTATTTTTAAGTAATAAACAAATTACTAATCAAATTCTAATTGCACAAGAAAGAGCTTTATCTCAGAATGCAAGACTTCTTGTGGCTCCTGAAGGCACATTAAAACGCAACTTTACTTTTCAAGAGCAGAGTAAAATTAATACTTTGATAGGGGGCTTTAGAGTTGAAAAAAATAATATAAGAAATTCTTTATTAGCTTTCAAAAAGGGTGATAAATCATATAGTAAATATATTGATAAATATAGACTAGTTCCTTTAGGCGAGTGGATCCCTAATATCTTCAATAAAATCCCTTTAGATTTATCTTCAATGGGAGAGTTAGAAGCAGGTAATCATCAAAGATATTTTGACTTGGAAAATATACCTCCTTTTGCAGCTTCAATTTGTTATGAAATTACTGATGGGTTAGGAATAAGAGCTGCTATTAACGATGGTGCAAAATTTATTTTGGGAATAGCGAATTTAGATCCATATCCTTCAAAAATATTTGATCAATATCTTTCTTTGGCTAGGATGAGAAGTATTGAAAATAATATTGATACAGTTATTGCATCAAATACAGGCCCTTCCGGTTTAATTAGAAATGATGGCAGAATCGAGAAAATATTTGATCTAAATTTAGAAAAGAATGAAGTTGTTCATGTTAACTTATTAAATCAAAAATCCCTTTACTGCTCTTATGGTTTAGTCCCTTTAATCTTGGTTTTTATAATCATTATTATTTATATTAATTTCATTGAAGAAATTAACTAATTATTCCACCACCCAGAAGAATTTGGTTCTGATAGAAAACAGCTGCTTGCCCTGGAGTTATAGAGCTTTGACCCTCATCAAGAATTAATTTATAGTTTGAATCAACTTTATCGGTTTTATAAAGTGGAATTAATCTTCCTTTAACGGGCTTGCTTCTATATCTTATTTGAGCCTGAACGTCTATTTCTTTATTAGGTTCTTTAATAGATACCCAATTAAGGTCTTTAATGATTGCTTCTTTTTCTAATAAGTCTTTAATACTAGCGACATAAACCACATTATTGTCAGGATCTAATTTCTTAACATATAGAGGTTCTGACCAGGCCACACCAATCCCTCTCCTTTGACCAACAGTAAAATGTTGAATTCCATTATGAGAACCTAATACCTCCCCATTGATATGTTTGATAGAACCATTCTTTTTTTTGATATGACTATCAATGAATTTACTCATTGAGCCATAGTGCTCCACTAAGCATAAATCCTGACTTTCCGGCTTTTTGGCAGTTCTTAAACCTAATCTAACGGCTTCATTTCTTGTCTCCTCTTTTTTTAATTTACCAAGAGGTAAGATTAACCTACTCAATATTTCTTGCGAGAGACTATAGAGAAAATAACTTTGATCTTTATTTGTATCAACTCCTCTGAGAAGTAAATAATCATTATATTTTAAATTTTTAGATAATTTAAGATTCGTATCTTCAGCCTTTTGAATTTGTGCATAATGACCTGTAGCTATATATGTAAAGACTTCTTGTTCTTTGGCCCAATTAAGCATCTCTTCAAATTTCACATTCTTATTACACATCGAACATGGCAGGGGCGTAATTCCTAACTCATATCCTTCTGTTGTTTTTTCTATTACTTTTTTTGCAAATAAATTTCTAGAATCAATCACATGATGACTAATACCTAAGTCTTCGCAAAGGCCTGCTGCATCAATAAGACCTTCTGAACAGCAAGATCCCTCACCTTTCATTAACCATAATGTAAGTCCTTCGACGAGCCAACCTTCCTCCATTAGTAATGCTGCTGATAATGAGCTATCAACTCCTCCTGAGAGGCCTACAACAATTCTTTTTTGTTTTTTAGATTTAATATTAATAGAAGAATAGTTCTCTAACTTATTTTCTTTAATAGATTTGGTCATGAATCTTGGGTTCTTGATCAGTTTGATTGTTATCTATGAATTTATTATGAATAAAATTAATTGGCCGAAATTAGATTCGAAACATTTAATAGTCTATTCAAAACAAATGTTAGAAATTGAGGAACGTATTTTTTCTAATGGAATGCCAATAGAATCTCTAATGGAAAAAGTTGGATTGAGAATAACTGATTGGCTTCTTAAAAGAAAAAATCTTTTAAAAAATGAAATAGTTGTGTTTATTGGTCCTGGCCATAATGGAGGAGATGGGGCCGTAGTTGCCAGGGAATTATTTTTGAAAGGGTATGACGTTAAATTTTGGTGCCCTTTCCCCATTAAGAAAAATTTAACATCCCAACATTTAAATTATATTACTTCTATTGGCATTAGAAAATTAGATTTTCCTCCAGATCCTTTAAGTAATAATTTGTGGATAGATACAATTTTTGGAAACAATCAGACGAAAAGTGTAGATACTAAATTAATCTCTTTGTTTAGTAAGAAATTCGAAAGTGGTTTAGGAAGGATAATAAGTATTGATATTCCTACTGGCATATGTCCAAATACTGGCAAAGTATTTTCAGGAGGCGCAATTAAAGCTCACTATACCCTATCAGTAGGTTTAAAAAAAATTGGTATATTGCAGGATGAAGCAATACCCTATGTTGGAAAAATAATTGATATTGGAATTGGTTTAAAACAAACTCATTTATCAATTGTAGATAAAAAATTTATAAGTATGTCATATAAAGACATAAAGACTCTAAATCTTTTTTTGCCTCCTAAAAACGAAAGTAAATATAAAAGGGGAAGGACTTTATTAATTACAGGCAGTAACAAATTTCTTGGAGCACCCTCTTTGGTTGTAAAGGGCGCATTGGCAACTGGGGTTGGATATGTAAAAGCACTAATCCCAGAGGTAATTTCAAAAAATATCTGGCAAGTAGCACCTGAGGTCGTTATCGAAGGTGTTTTAAAAAGCACTAGTGAGGGGAATTCTTTATTATATGAATCACTAAAAAACGTTGATTTTTCTAGTTATGAATCCATAGTTATTGGACCAGGTATTGGAGTTGACGTATTAGATTGGGAAAAATCATTAGATTATCTAATCGATTTTAAAGGAATTCTCATTTTAGATGCCGATGCCTTAAATAGAATTGCACTATCTCAAACTGGTTGCAAATTTTTCTTAGCTCGAGGATATAAAACT
>MDTA01031699.1_pt1 | contig 16486 bp, 13 predicted proteins | sample 811151 | NCBI WGS metagenome assembly MDTA01 (sample SAMN05326648, study PRJNA326480) | marine metagenome | isolation source: seawater | place: Indian Ocean: South | collected 2010 | reverse complement strand
GGTCTGGCGCAGAGCTTGCATTCAAAAGAACCAAGTCAACTGCAGTTGCAGGTAATCGTCGTGCCGCAAGCTGCGAAACGGCGACGCCTGCGGTACATCCGCGAACATACGCCCTTCGACATTCAGCTTCAGATTGTTAGTCAGGCGTCTGGAGGCTTCCAGTCTGAACAGGTGTGAGCCATCATCCATGTCGGTGACGATGCCTGCCAACAGATCTGTCGACTGCTCGTCATTCAATGCCAGCCTGACACCCACCAGTACATCTTTCTGGAAGGGACCCCCACCAATTTCCCCGCGCGTGTCGTACAGATATTCACCAATCACACCAAGATCAGCGGGAGTATCGAACACACCGTAAAAGGTGTACTCAAAGCCACCGGTCACGGCAATAAATGGATCGCCCTGCCCGCTTCTGCGTATCGCTTCCAGCTTCCACAACCACGCATCGTCCGTGTATTGAAATTCCAGGCCTGTCTGGTGAATCAGAGGGTAGAACGGAACCAGAATCACCTCGCCCGACCGCGTCACGCCAGGAATTAACGTGGGCTCTCTGGACGTGCCATAAAAATGTGAGACCGCAAAGTCCAGACTCCCGACAAAGTGCGAATATCGTCCGGCGATATCGATGTGTCCCCGTCCGGCGCCCGACTCGAACCGCGCCTGATCGACGTCCACCGGGGGCGTTGTGCGCAGCCGGCCGCGCACGCCCGGGAAAGTACGTTCCCTGAAGCCCAACAAGGCGAAGACATCCAGCGTGCCCGCGTCGAGTGAGTATGAAACGGTAACCATCGGCTGGCCCAACTTGTCCTCGCCGTCCGCGCTGTCAACGAGATCCGTCTGATTGACGATATCCACGAGGTGTTGCGATTCCGTCACCCCCCAGAATACCTTGCCAATACCAGCACGGAGTTCCCAGACATCGCCCACGTACTGCCAGATGAGCTCGCGTATATCAAAATGCGTCCGCTCTGCATCCGCGGAATCGAAGCGGGCAAAAGGGGCAAACAGAACGCTCTGGGCTCCGTCGTCAAACTCGTGATAGAACTCAGGTTGCAACACCACCGAGCCGCTATGGCGTCGTTGGCGGGCGTCCAGAGGGGAATGGGCAAAGAGCCGCGCCTCGGCGGCAACGTAACCCGATACTTCGAAAGCCTGAGACGCATGCGCGCTGATGGCCAACCCGACGGCCACAGCGGCGGCGCCCAACAGTCTTGTCACTACCTTATACATGACATCCGAACTCGGGAGCCCGGCGCTGGCGCCGGGCTTAATGGCAGGAAGTTAACGTGCGCGCTTCAAGGAGTTACGCGTGAAATCGTTATCCGAGTAGCCATTGCCGAACTTGTAGTCATTCCAGCTGAGTGCCGTACTTTTGCCGGTCTGATGGTTAACCATGTTCATGTTGTGTGGACGCCAGTATTTATCCAGGTACTGTTTGTAGTTGGTCACATTCAACGTCTTCAACAACGCGTTCTTGCGGTCGTAGAACTCGATCTTCATCGCCTGATAAATCCCGAGGTCCACCCATACAACCTGGCGCGTGTAACCCGAGTGTTTGTAGGCCGGGTAGCGCTCCATGACCGCTACTTTCTTACCACTCTGGTCTTCCTCGCGGAGCCACTTGTACGAATACTTGTCCACCTCCTGCGACGTCAGATCCTCGTAAGCAAATTCGCTACCGACAAACGGTCCGGATTTGTTCGATGAGGAAATGCGCTTGACTCGCTTCAGAGCCGGCAGGAACAACCATTGATCGTCCGGCTTTGTCGAATGGGTATGGCTCAGGAAAGCCGTGCCCTTAACGTCTCGCGGCGTGTCAAAAATAGTCATGCTCTTGTCGCCGTCGCCGGTGACTTCCAACGAGCGTGAGCGAATCTCGCGCGTTGTTTCCTGACCTTGTTTGTTGCGCAGGACCATGGTCATGCGGGCCTGCATGTCCCCCCAGCCGGCATCGCGGCGGTCCATTTCCTGTGCTAACGCAAGCCCACGTTCTTCCGGGCTTTGGGCCAATGCCTCATGCAGTGGCAGACTCAGGAGTAGCGTGATCAACAACGCTCGCATTTCTTTTCTCCTCAAGTTTCATCAATAACGGTGGCAGCAACAAGAAATCCGCTACCAGGGCAAATACGATGACGATGGCAGTCAACAGTCCCATACCGGCATTAAGGTGGAACGACGAAAGCGACAGCACCAGGAAGCCAACAACCAGTACACAGCTTGTCACCAGCAACGCACGTCCGACGCTGGTAAACGCGTAACGAACGGCGTCCTCTGAAGACAAGCCTTGCTCGCGTCGACCGCGCAGATATTTGCTCAGGAAGTGCACAGTGTCGTCGACGACGATACCGAGGGTCATGCCACTGACGACAGACAATGCCAGTCCAACTTCGCCGACCAGCATGCCCCAAAGCCCGAATCCCATCGCCGCGGGGATCAGGTTTGGCACCATACTGACAATCCCAATCTTGACCGAACGCAGCGCGACAATCAGTAGCAGCGATATCAGCACCAGTGCCACGGTCGTACCACCCAGCATGCTGATGATGTTCCGCTTGCCAATGTGCGCAAACATCAATGCCGTGCCACTACCGTCCGAGCGCTCCAGGTCCGGTGCGTTTGTGTTCAACCAGTCCTGCACCCGGCGCTCGAGGTTCAACATCTCGTTTGTGGAAAGCGTCTTCAAACTTGCCGTGAAGCGTGTCGCCGACTTGTCGATATCCAGTTGGTTATTGAGATCCAACCCGTACGGCAACGACATCTCGTACAACAGCAGATATTGAGCCGCCAGGTCGCGCTCGGTCGGTAACTTGTACTCTTTTGGATCGTCACCGTGCATATTTTTGTTCAGGCGCTTCATGACGTCGGTGATCGTATTGACGTGTACGGTCTCCGGCTGTGCCCGATACCACTGCGTGAACGCTTCAACTTGCCGTAGAAACTCCGGATCCGACACCCCGCCGGCCTCTTTCGCCCGCAATGAGTATTCAATGGGCATCAGACCTGTCAGGTTGTCTGACGTGAAGTCGGAGTCTTGTCTGAACTCAACCCGCTCGTCGAAGTAGTAGAGGAAGATATCGTTCAGTTCATTGCGTGGGACAAATGCAATCAGCACGATGACAATCGTGCTCATGCCCCACAACAATGGCGTGCGACGACGCACAACGAAGTCCACGAGATGCGCCATTGCCTTCAGCGACTTTGATGACTTGCCCTGACGAGCTTTCAGTGGCAACACCGCCAGTAGCGCCGGCAGGAACGTCACGGCCAACAAAAACGACGCAAGCACGCCCATGGCAACCAGGTTTCCAAGGTGCTGAAACGGCGGCACATCCGAGAAGTTCATGCTCAGGAAGCCAATTGCCGTCGTCACGCTGGCGAGAAATACCGGCTGCAGGTTGATGCGCAGGCTTTCCGCGATGGCATCGTAGCGGCTCACACCGTTCCTGGAACCGTGGAGGAATGAAACCAGCACATGTACGGAGTTCGCGACCGCGACGGTGAGGATGATGGTTGGCGCCGAGGCGGTTGGCGGACTGATTGGGACGCCCGCGTAACCTCCGAGCCCCATCGCAATGATGATGGACCCAAAAATGACCACCAGCGTTGCGATAGTGCCGGTGAAAGCTTTCAACAGCACACCGACCGTGATCAACATCAGCGCAAAACTGAGCGGGACCAACGTCGCGAGGTCGCCTTGTGACGACTCGGTGAAGGCGTTGTTCATCATCACCATACCGGCAAGGCGTACGTCCACGCCGGGGAACTTTGCCTCAGCCTTCGCCATCAGTTCGCGGGCGAAATCAACAACCTGTGGTCCCTCGGCGATGGGGTCCTCGGCTGGCAACTGTACCGTGACGTTCACCGCGGTTACGTGGCCCTTGTCCGAGACCAGCCGCTTGACCAGTAACGGCTCGCTGAGTGCGATGGTTCTGACCCGTACCAGCTCTTTGGCACTCAGGTCTGCACCATTCGTGTACAGATTCTCGACGATCATATCGTCGCCTTCCGCATAGGTGTGCTGGAAGTTGTTGAGCGAGTCGACGCGACTCGAGAACGGGGTCTGCCAGGCTTCCTCCGTCAACCACTCAACGGCGGCGAGCGCTTGCGGAGAGAACACCTGACCGTCCTCCGGTACCACGACAAACATGACGTTATCGTTTTTTTTGTAGGTATTTTCCAGTGCTTCGAAGGCCAACAGCTGCGGGTTGTCATCACTGAAGAACAATCGGTAGTCATTGGTAAAGCGCAGGTGCTGCCCTCCGCTCCCGGCAGACATGATGAGCACAATCGTGGCGAGCAGAACCCACCAGCGGTTAGCAATGACCCAGCGACCGTAGTTCGATTCGAACTCATGCATGGTGTTGGCCCTTATGAAGATTTAAAGTCAGGCTCTCACACAATAAACTGTGAACAAAACGTAAATAATTCACAGGCAGGCGAGACGCCGCCCGGTCATTGCAAGGCGCTAGGAGCGAGTTTGCAGCCCGCGCAGAATCAGATTGGCGACTGCCGCCGCCCGGGCTTCCAACTCGGGCAGCTCGTACATGCCCATCAACAGCGGTAACTGAAACAACATCAACGATGCGTGTACCGTCTGCGCGGCATCGATCACATCCTCAATGTCGAATTCGCCGCTGTCGTTGCCGCGGGCAAGAATTTCCGCAATCAAACCGTGCAGCCGGGATTCGCGCCAGACTACAACGTCCTTGCGCTCACTGTTGATCATTTGCACCAACTCGTTGATTCTAGGTTCATTTGCTGTATTCGAGTGGGTCCAGCGGGCCAGTTCTACACAAAACGCAACCAGCGTCGCGGCCGCATGACGGTCGCTTTTACGCACAATGGTGCGTAACGCGACAAATAGCTCATCCATGCATCGTTTGGCGCAGGCGACTCCCAATTCCTGCTTGTTATCAAAGTATCGATACAGATTGGCCGCCGACATATGGGCATCGCTGGCGATTTCTGCCATCGTACTTTTGCCGTACCCAAACGTTCGAAAGCGCGCTTCGGCGCAGTCGAGAATATGCGTGCGGGTGTCTTCTGCTGCAGCAGATGCGGAAACCTCACTCATCCGCACACTGTAAAAAGGTGCGGAGTGAATAATCAACAGAATGTTCAGCCATAGAACTGTATGAATAAAGACATCTGGCAGGGGCGCCCGGCGCACGCGGTGTGGTTATGTACGGTCTGCGAAGCCAGCGTGGTCTCGCCCTGGCTGGCAGAGGCAGACCACGTCCACAACCGCTTACTGGGCGCCGCAAACCGGGCCAACGAGTTCTCAACGGGTCGCGCCTTGCTCCGCAGGGCAAGTGCGCTCTACGGAGTTCCTGTTTCGGCAACCGTTTCACCAGGTGCGCATGGGAAACCGGCGTTCCCTGAATACCCGGATGTGCATTTCAACCTCAGCCACGCCCTGAATCGCGTGGTACTGACCATCAGCTCGGAGCAAGCCGTGGGGGTCGACATCGAACACCTCGATCGGCAATTGCGGAGCCGCGCGCTGGCAAAACGCAATTGTCACCCGAACGAGCTCCTGGCTCTTGAAGACCTGGATGACGAAGCACACCGTCTAGCGTTCCTGGAAATGTGGGTGCGTAAGGAGGCGGTGCTCAAGGCGCGTGGCGACGGAGTGCACGGTGGTCCATCCAACGTCGACAGCACTGCAGGTCCCGGACGCGCGCGCTACGGCACATACGCGGACTGGCACTTACATGAGTGGACAACCGATGGTTATCTAATCGTCATTGCGAGCGGTAGTCCGGCATCCTTCGAGTTTCATGATGCAAGTGGGCTGTGGTGACGGCTCGAAACTCGATCAGGGAACAACCGTAACGGGGATATTTGCGGCTGTAGCACCTTATTGGTAGTGGAACCCAGCAATAGTTCAGCAACACCTTCCAAGCCGCTGCGGCCCATGACGATGGCGTCACACGCTTTTTCATGGGCTTGTTCGACGATGGCCTCTGCCACCCCGCCCACAACAATGGAGACGTCGTAGTCAGCCTGTGCCTCATCGACCATAGCTTTGGCGGCAATCAGGGCTTCCTCACCCTGTTCAGTGTGGAACTCTTCGATTACGTGTTTATCAATGAACTGGGCAACAGCGGCCCGCATGCTGGGTTGCACATTCAGCACTTCGATATGAATGCCTTCCTTGTGCACATCGCGCAAGCCCAGAGCGTATCTCAACGCATTCAGTGACGCGTCCGAGCCGTCCACGGGTACCAGAATTCGCATCAGGAACTTACCTCGGATGGCGGTGCCTTCTTGGGCCGCAGCATCAGCCCTAGCAGGATGACAAAAGCAGCACCGGCGAGCGGCGCAAGCCAGCTCAGCCAGTCGCCAACACCTTCGAGATAGGGCACCAGCGCGGGATCGGTAATCGAAATTTCGCCCGCGATATAACCCAGCAACGCGCCACCTATGAAGGCGATCTGTGGGTATTTGTCCAGCAGGCGCAGAATCAGCGTCGAGCCAAAGATAATGAGCGGGATACTGATCAACAACCCCAGGACGATCAGAACGACGTCGCCCTTCGCGGCCGCAGCGATGCCGATGACGTTATCCAGACTCATGACCGCATCGGCGATCACGATGGTTCTGACCGCAGCCCACAGATTATCCGCACTCTCGATATTCTCGTGCTCCTCAACCTCCTCGGGTAAGACCAACTTGACAGCAATCCACAGCAGCAGGATTGCGCCTATCAGCTTGAGGTACGGTACACCCAACAGATACAGGATGAACGCCGCAAATATGACCCGCAGTGCTATCGCGGCCCCGGAGCCGAGGATGATGCCCCAACGCCGTTGCGTAGGCGGCAGGCGCCGGCATGCCAGTGCGATGACAACCGCGTTGTCGCCGCTCAGTAGCAGGTCAATCCAGATAATCTGGATGAGCCCAATCCAGAACTGAGAGTCCACGTTGATCCTTGGCCTCGTAGGCGCGTCATCGTGACGCACCTACCAGTGCAGTGAGTAACAGGAGATAGCACCATTGTAGGCGAGCCGGCCAAAGCTTGCGCGCTCAGAAACGACGAGCGTGTGGTACACGCCCTCTCTAAAGAGCCAGCCCGATAGCCGGGCCGCACGCCGTCGGTGAAACAAGTGGAGCGAGAATAGGCCTGGACGCATCAACCCTGCAGCTTGCCCGCAACCATTGCGCAAGAGAGGCGGGCATCAAGAAAACGTCACAATGGCGAGTCACAGAAGACAAAACTCTCAACAACCAAGCAGGCCCGGGAGTGGCGGACTGTAGGATCTAGTCTGCCCTCAGGCTCTCTTCGTGAAATTGATAATTTACACGCGATTCCCGAGTAGCTCTTATGGCGGCGCACCTAACAGCGCAATGACCACTTGATCAAGGTCGCGAAGGTGTAGCGGTTCGCTCAAGCGGTGATCGCCGTCTTTGATAATACTGAGCGACGCATCCTGACAATCCATATGCGCGAGGAGTTGCTGCGAACGCTGCCACGGTACGTCGGGGTCGAGTTCGCCGTGTAACAAGCGAACCGGACAATTCAACGAGAGCGGCTTGTCCATTACCGTATTCTTGCGGCCATCTTGCAGGAGCTTGCGCGTGATCGGATAGGGTCCATCGCCATATTTGGAATCAATGTAGACGACCCCGTCGCGCATCGCGGTCGCTACAAGTTCAGCTCCCAGCCGCGCTGGCAAGGAGCTCTGCGTAAAGTCCGGTGCCGCGGCAATGCCAACAAATCCCTTGAGCATCCCGGGCCTGGCCTGTTGCAGCAGCTGCGCCACACGTAAACCGATCCACCCGCCCATGCTGGAGCCAACCAGTACGATGGCCCCTTCGACCGCGTGCTCAATGACGGCCCAGGCGTCGCTCAACCAGTCAGTCACGCACGCCGCTTCAAAATCCCCCTCAGACTGTCCATGACCGCGGTAGTCGAGACACAGGTAGCCGTGTCCAAGCGCAGCGCAGGTTGCGGCGAGATGGCGCGACTTGTTGCCCGCCATGTGACTGCGAAACCCGCTCAGGAACACAACGGTGGGCGCCAGACCCGGCGTATACCGATAGGCAATGCGCTGGCCGTCTGCATTTTTGAGATACGCAACCTTGTTCACCCGCTCATCCTGCATCGATGGCTCCTTGTGCGGTGTTGGTTGTGGAAAGACGTTGTTGAGGCCTGGCCGTTTAGACAGTCGAATCACCCGATCGCTAAAATAGCGGGTTTATTTTATGCAGGCAGAGCCTGCGCTTTGCGACGCGCGGCAAGAAGGCCAAAGAGTTAATGCAGCAGTCTAACGTTGATTCCAGCAGCGGTGTCAAAACAGGCGCCAGTCGTCTGAGCCCGCTCATCCCACCCTTGCCACGCGGTTCCGAGCAAGAACTACGGTGGACGCAGTTGTATGGCTGCAGTGCGAGCCTTGCGGTCAGTCAGGCTGCGATAGCTCACTATGGTGTCACTGTTTTTGTGACAACTGATCCCGCCAGCGCGGACCAGATCGAGCAGGAGATCGGTTTCTTCGCACCGGAACTGTCGGTCATACGCTTACCCGAATGGGAAACCCTTCCTTACGATCATTTTTCACCACACCAGGACATCATCTCCGATCGGCTCGCTGCGCTACGTACGCTGACAGGGGGCGAACGCGGAGTCCTCATTGCGCCGATCGCCACGCTGATGGGACGGCTGTGTCCACTCGACTACCTCGAACGTTACAGTTTTGCGATCCAGGTGGGGGCGTCGGTTGACCTGGACGATATGCGCATACGGCTTACCCGGGCCGGCTACAGAAACGTCAGCCAGGTCGTTGAACACGGCGAGTTTGCCGTACGGGGTTCGCTGCTCGACCTGTTTCCCATGGGCGCGCATACACCACTACGCCTCGATCTGTTTGACGACGAAGTTGAGGCCATCCGGCGCTTCGACCCGGAAACGCAACGCTCAACAGACTCCGTTGACGCCGTTGACCTGCTGCCCGCGCGCGAGGTTCCGTTGGACCCGGACGCTGTCAAATACTTCCGCAGCGCATGGCGCGCGCGTTTTGAAGGCGACCCGACCGCTTGTCAGGTCTACCAGGACGTCAGTCAGGGCAATGCACCGCCTGGTATCGAGTATTACCTGCCGCTGTTTTTCGAGGATACCGCAACGGTTTTTGACTATCTGGGCGATTCGACACTGATGGTCCTGGACACAGGCGTACAGGACGCGGCCGAGCGGATGTGGGCCGAGATCGGCGAACGCTACGAGTCGCGCAGGCATGATATCCAGCGTCCGGTCCTGCGACCTTCCGAGCTGTTTCTGGATGTAGGTGCCGTCAACCAGCAACTGCATCAACACCCACGCGTCGCGTTTGTCGCTACCGACGCGGCGCAAGCGCGGGCGTTTGCCACACAGGTGGCAGATTCGGTACCCATTGACGCGCGGGCACCGGAGCCGCTCGCGCGGGTCCACGCCCTGGTCGATGATCATCCCGGCCGGGTGTTGTTCGTCGCCGACAGCCCGGGGCGACAGGAAACGTTGACCGAGAGTTTTGCGCGGCATGGATTGCGCCCGGCGCGTTTAGATGGTTGGGACACATTCCTGGATTCCGGCGAGCAGGTGGCGGTCACGATCGCCCCACTGGAACGTGGCGTGCGTCTGCTGGACCCCGACATCAGCATCGTGACGGAGAACCAACTCTTCGGCGAACGGGCAACGCAACGCCGCCGTCGGAAAAGTTCAACCCGCGACGCCGAGGCGGCGATCCGTGACTTGTCGGAACTCAACCCGGGCGCGCCAGTTGTCCACGAGGACTACGGCGTTGGCCGCTATATTGGGCTGCAGACAATGGAGGCTGGTGGCACCAACAGCGAATATCTGGCCATCGAATACGATGGCGGCGACAAACTGTACGTACCGGTACTTTCGCTACACCTGATCTCCAGATACAGCGGCGCCGATCCGGACCACGCGCCCATGCACCGCCTGGGCTCTAATCAATGGGCCAAGGCGAAACGCAAAGCTGCCGAGAAAGTCCGTGACGTCGCCGCCGAGTTACTCGAAATTCACGCCCGTCGCGCAGCGCGTCCTGGTCACGCTTATGAACTGGACAATGACGCTTACCAGGCATTCAGCCAGGGGTTTCCGTTTGAAGAGACGCCCGACCAGGAGGCTGCAATTACGGCCGTGCTGAACGATATGACCAGCAGCGAGACCATGGACAGGCTCACCTGCGGGGATGTCGGCTTCGGCAAGACAGAAGTTGCGCTGCGAGCAGCTCACGTCGCCGTGTACGGAGGCAGGCAGGTGGCGTTGCTGGTGCCCACGACCTTACTGGCGCAACAGCACTACCAGACGTTCAGCGACCGTTTCGCCGACTGGCCTGTGCGCATCGAATTGCTGTCACGGTTTCGAAGCAAAGCAGAACAAAACGCCGCAGTCGGCGCGCTGGCCGATGGCAGTGTGGACATCGTCATCGGTACTCACAAGCTGCTGCAACCGGATATCCAGTTCAAACAGCTGGGGCTGGTTATTGTCGACGAGGAACACCGTTTTGGTGTGAGGCACAAAGAACGGCTCAAGGCACTGCGGGCTAACGTGGACATGTTGACCCTGACCGCTACTCCGATACCACGCACACTCAACATGGCGTTTTCCGGCTTGCGTGATCTCTCCTTGATCGCAACGCCTCCGGAGCGGCGTCTCGCGGTCAAAACCTTCGTGCGCGAGTGGGACAACGCTTCAATCCGCGAGGCGTGCATTCGCGAAATACGACGTGGTGGCCAGATCTACTTCGTCCATAACCGGGTCGAGGACATCGAGAAGATAGCGCGTGAGTTGGAAGAACTGGTACCGGAAGCCAGTGTGGCAGTTGCGCACGGACAGATGCGCGAGCGCCAGCTTGAACAGGTGATGTTGGACTTTTACCACCGGCGCTTTAATACGTTGCTTTGCACAACCATCATCGAGACGGGCATCGACGTGCCCACGGCCAATACCATCATTATCAATCGGGCTGATCGATTCGGGCTCGCGCAACTCCATCAGCTCCGCGGCCGCGTCGGGCGCTCGCATCATCGTGCATACGCCTATCTGGTTGTGCCGCCTCGCCGTTCATTGACCAACGATGCGATCAAACGTCTGGACGCAATCGAATCTTTGGAGGAACTGGGTATCGGCTTCACCCTGGCGACCCACGATTTGGAGATTCGCGGCGCCGGCGAGATCCTGGGCGAGGGTCAGAGCGGTCAGATCAGCGAAGTTGGCTACACCATGTACACGCAGTTGCTGGAGCGTGCCGTTGATGCACTCAAGGCCGGTCGCGCGCCAGAACTGGACCGCCCGCTCGACCATGGCGCCGAAATCGATTTGCATCTGCCTGCCCTCATCCCCGAAGACTACCTGCCTGACGTCCATGCGCGGCTGATCATGTACAAGCGTATTGCCAGCGCGGACAGTCATGAGGCGCTGGACGACCTTCAGGTTGAGATGATTGACCGCTTCGGTCTGCTCCCGGAGGCCAGCAAACGGTTGTTCGAGATATCTGCATGCAAACTGAATGCTAACGCTCTCGGGGTCAAGAAGGTCGATTTCGGCGCTGGCAGTGGGCGACTGGTGTTTGGCGAGAACCCAAATGTGGATCCGATGCAGTTGGTACAGTTGGTACAATCACAGCCGAAGAAGTATCGGTTCGACGGATCGGATACCCTACGCGTGCATGCAGACATGGAAGAGCCTGAACGGCGGTTGGAATTGCTAACGCAACTTCTGGACTCGCTGACGATCGCAGAAGCTGCGTGACGACGGACAACTACAAGACAAACTCGAGAACATCATGCGCTCCATCGCCGTAAGTCTGACCGTAATATTCGCAGTGGCGTTCTCACCGTTTGCGGCACACGCAGAAACGAAATGGTACACGGTTGAAGTCACGATCTTCGAGCGTACCTCTGATGACGGATTGAGTGCGGAGTACTGGCCGGAGCGCGTCGATGAGCCGCGTAGCAACTTTGCCCTGTCGCCGCGTGGTGGAAGCAACGTTGGTGTTCTGACTGCTGGCGCCTCGGAACCCAGCGCGATCGCCGCAGTGCCGCGCGAACAATTGGCGTATGGCGCCATCGTGAACCGCTTGAAACGTTCGGGTCGCTATCGGCCATTGGTGCACCTGGGATGGCGTCAGCCTGGCCTTGCCAAAACTGAAGCCTTGCCGGTGCGCATTGCGGGCTCCAGCAGTGCGGCGCCCGATGCGAGTCGCGTACGCGGCACGCTCAGACTGTATCGCTCCCGCTATCTGCACCTGGAGGCGGATTTGGTCTACACCCGGCCAAGTGCTGAGCTGTTAGCCGCTTCGTCGCGTTTTGCACTTAGAGAGAGTCGTCGCATGCGTTCCGGCGAATTGCACTACCTTGATCATCCGCTGTTCGGCATTCTCGTGCGCGCCACGCCGTATCAGGCGCCTGGTGGCGAATATGTTCCCACTACCCAGCCGGATTCCGTTCCTGAGAAGAACAAAGAGCAGCCGGCGGGCTCGGCAGCTTCCAACAAACAGCCAGCGCAAAACTAGCGACGTGCGCGGCGCATGGATACGTGCACTGTCGCGCCGGCTCAGCTTCCCAGGTTGAGCGCCAACTGTCGCAGGATTTGTCTCACGTTCCCCATTCCAGCCTGCAGGTGCCCAAGGATATCTTCCATTGTGATCACCTCCGGACCACGACCGGCCGCTTCGTTGACCACCAACGCACAGCACGCGTAGGGTAATTCGAGTTCACGCGCGAGCGATGCCTCGGGCATGCCCGTCATGCCAACAATGGTGCAACCATCGCGGTCCATACGGTCGATTTCCGCAGCCGTTTCGAGGCGCGGCCCCTGCGTGGCACCGTAGACACCACCGTCAATCACCCTGATGCCTTCGCCTGCAGCCGCTGCCAACAAATGGTCGCGTATCATAGCGTCATAGGGATGGGTGAAATCGATGTGCAGCACCTTACCGGGCTCGCTGTAGGTGTGGTCTCTGCCCCAGGTGTAATCGACAATCTGGCCCGGCACGACTATCGAGCGAGGTGGCGCGTCCTCTCCTATTCCGCCGACCGCCGCGACGGCGACCACACTTTCTACAGATTGTTTGAGTGCCCAGATATTGGCCCGGTAGTTGATTTCGTGTGGTGCCAACGAATGCGCATGTCCATGACGCGGCACGAACACAACCGGGGTCCCGACAAGCTCGCCAAACTGAAGCGACGCTTCGCCATATGGCGTCAAGAGCGTTTCCGCCCGTACATCGCTCAGGTCCTCAAAACTGTCGAGGCCGGTCCCTCCGATGACCCCCAGCGGGCGCATCAGTGTCGTAGCGGCTTGTATTTGATACGCGTCGGCCGGTCCATGTCCGAACCAAGCCGGCGTTTACGGTCCGCTTCGTAGTCCTCGAAGTTGCCCTCAAACCATACACACTGGCTATCCCCTTCAAACGCCAGGATGTGCGTCGCAATGCGATCCAGAAACCAGCGATCGTGTGAGATTACCACCGAACAACCCGGGAAGTTGAGCAGTGCCTGCTCCAGTGCCTGCAGTGTCTCTACATCGAGATCGTTGGTGGGTTCGTCGAGCATCAGCAGGTTCGCGCCGCTGACCAGGAGTTTCGCCAGGTGCACACGATTGCGCTCACCACCGGATAGTTGTCCTACACGTTTCTCCTGGTCGCTGCCCTTGAAGTTGAAGCGGCCGACATACGAGCGCGAATGCACCTCAAACCCTTCGATATTGAGGAGGTCGACGCCGCCGGATATCTCCTGCCAGACCGTGTTGTCATCACCCAGCGCATCACGCGACTGATCAACATAAGCGACCTTTACGGTGTCCCCCACGCGCAGGTCGCCCGCATCCGGTTGCTCCTGGCCTGCCAGCATCTTCAGCAGTGTCGTCTTGCCGGCACCGTTGGGGCCGATGACACCGACTATACCGCCGGGCGGCAGCCGGAAGTCGAGACCATCGATCAGCAGTCGGTCGTCAAAGCCCTTTGTAACACCTTGCGCCTCAACCACCAGATCCCCCAGACGTGGACCGGGTGGGATATAAATCTCGTTGGTTTCATTGCGGCGCTGAAATTCCTGCGATGCGAGTTCGTCATACCGTTGCAGACGGGCCTTGCTCTTCGTGCGACGTGCCTGTGCGTTGCTGCGAACCCATTCCAGTTCCGCTTTGAGGCGCCGCTGGTACGCACTTTGCTGACGTTCCTCCTGCTGCAGCCGAGCGTCTTTCTGCTCAAGCCAGGACGAGTAGTTCCCCTCCCAGGGAATGCCGTGTCCGCGGTCCAGTTCGAGGATCCAACCAGCCACGTTATCCAGGAAGTAGCGGTCATGAGTCACCGCAATAACGGTCCCGGGGAAGTCGTGCAGAAAACGCTCCAGCCAGGCGACGGATTCCGCATCCAGGTGGTTGGTCGGCTCATCCAGCAGCAACATGTCAGGCGCTGATAACAACAATTTGCACAGGGCGACGCGGCGACGCTCTCCCCCAGAGAGCCTGGTGACGTCAGCGTCCCACGGCGGCAGGCGCAGTGCATCCGCAGCAACCTCCAGCTTGCGGTCCAGCTCCCAGCCACCCGCCGCATCGATCTGGTCCTGCAACTGACCTTGCTCTTCGAGCAACGCATTCATCTGGTCATCGTCCATGGGTTCCGCAAATGCCGCATTAACCTCATCGAACCGGGTCAGCAGCGACTGCACAGCAGCGACGCCTTCTTCCACGTTGCCGCGCACATCCTTGTCTGCATCCAGCTCTGGTTCTTGCGACAGATAACCGATGCGAATGCCGGGCTGCGGCCGGGCCTCGCCATTAATCTCGGTATCGATACCGGCCATGATGCGCAGCAGCGTCGACTTACCAGCCCCGTTCAAACCGAGCACACCAATCTTGGCGCCCGGGAAGAACGACAGAGAAATGTCCCTGAGAATCTCGCGCTTCGGTGGCACAACCTTGCCAACGCGGTTCATGGTGTATACGTACTGAGCCATTGTCGTGCCCTTCACGCCGCGCGATAGCGGCCCTTAATTCTCTTCAGAAAAAGAAAATGCCCCGAAACGGGGCATTTTTCATTGACTGCCGCGGGGAAAGCCGCGAGCCTGGCGGCCTTAGCTGGTCGGCAGGTTGATGAAAGCGTCCGCGGAAGCCTGGTCCAGTTTATCCAATGCCTCATCCGGCGGATTACCGTCGTAGATCTGGTCTACACGACGCTGCCGGTAGGCTTCACGACGGAACACATACGGGTCCAGCGCTTCGTTGCTGATCTTGATCGCAGTCGCGAGCCGCGCACGCGTGTCGATCGCATCCAACACAGTCAGCGGCAGACCGTAGAGTCCAAGATCCAGGTAGGTCAACGGATTCGTGAAGTAGCTGACCGGAATGTCCCATACGTCACGCAGTGAACTCGGTCCGCGCAGCGGCACCACCAGATAAGCGCCCTCGTCCGCACCCCAGACGCCCAGCGTCTGACCAAAATCTTCATCGAGTGCTTCCATGCCCATCGGTGTTGCGACATCGAACAGGCCCGCTATGCCGATCGTGCTGTTGATCACGAACCGGCCGGTCCCGGACAGCGCATCGCCAAGCTTGCCCTGCAGCGCGCTGTTCAGCACATCGTTTGGCGTGCCAAGGTTATCGAAGAAGTTGGTGACCCCTTGGCGCATCTGGCCGGGGATGTATGCGACATAAGCGCTTGCGACCGGTTCAAGGATATTGGCATCCAAATGCATGTTGATCGCGTCAAAGTCGCGGTTGACACCTTCGAGTGGGTCACCTGGATCCGCCGGATTAGATGCACAACCCGACAGCAAAACGAGCATGCTTGCCACTGCTACCAGTGAGGCCCAACGCCCTCTTTCCGTTCTCATCGACTGCTCCGCACTATGTTTGTATTGCGTCAAAATTCTGCAGGTTTTGGGTGCGCCCGGATGAACCCGCGCCGCTTCCATCTCAGCCCCAAGCGCTACGCTGCATGTTACGCCGCCAAGCCCAGCCGAATCAAGAAATTACGTGCGAAATGCCCAGCAAAATTCGCCCAAGTTTTGTCTCGTCAGGCTGGCCGACAAACTGTCACCCCTCCCGCACCATTTTTGCCGTCTGCGTCTCGATCCGATTCAACAGCCCGTCAAAGCCATGTTTCCTGATCACAGACTGGTACTCCGCTCGCTTGAGGGAGATGTCACTGACGCCCTGCGAAATCACATTGATGATGCGCCATGCGCCATCGCGCTGATGCATCATATAGTTGACCCGGACAGTGCCCATCGACGTCCCTTCTACCTGGGTTTCGACCAGAACCCGCCCGCGCTTTAGCATGCGTTCTCCTGTGGCGGCAAATCGCTCCTGTTCGTAGTTATCGAACCGGCTGGCATAGGTCGCCACCACCATCGCCGTGAATACGCGCGTGAATTCGTCAATCTGCTCCGGACTCAGGTCCTTGCGCACGCGCCCAAGCACAAGCTTTGCAAGGAACGGCAGATCAAAGGTCTCGTCGAGTACAGGGGCAAGCACCGC
>MDTA01006080.1_pt1 | contig 16486 bp, 13 predicted proteins | sample 811151 | NCBI WGS metagenome assembly MDTA01 (sample SAMN05326648, study PRJNA326480) | marine metagenome | isolation source: seawater | place: Indian Ocean: South | collected 2010 | reverse complement strand
CAGCGCAACTACTACACAAGAATTGGCCGCGTTTTTTAATCAATACCTAATCAATACCGAATCAATAACCAAGGGCTTTCAGTCGACGTACGATATCAATTCCGGCGGTTCGAACGGATACGTTCTGGTCAATGTGCGCAATAGCGCCATCGGGTGCGATGTAAAAGGTCACCCTTCGCGCAAAACCGCGACTTAGTACGCCGTAAGCATTCGCCGTAAGCCCGCCCTGATCAGAGAGGATAGGGAAGTTGGCTCCGTTTTCCTTTGCAAACTGGGTGTTATCCTCGACGGTGTCTGTACTTATCATAAAATAAGCAAGATCTAACGCTTTAAGGTCCTCGACGCTGTCACGCAGCGACTTGCATTCTAGGGTTCATCCCCCGGTAAAGGCCTTTGGGAAAAAGGCCAGCACGACAGGTTTTTCCCCGAGATAGTCAGATAATTGATGGGTCGCTCCATCCGAGCCAGACAACTTGAATGGAGGCGCCTTGTCCCCAATCTCGAGCGCAAACGTGAACGAGGATGCCAGCAAAAAAGCAAGCCCACACACTGCAGTGTGTAGGCGGCTATAGTCATGCAATGAATTAGGCCCGATCATGCGGATTCTCTTTTACTTCGCAGGAGATGTTGTGAGCGCCACCATGGACTCTGCGAATTCGCTGACTACGGGTGCTCCCGATGGCGCCGCGCTGCTCTGGCTACCGCCTTGAGGCCGGGCTTTAATCTTGATCCCGCGTGTTTTTCTAGCAACCTCTTCCGGTGCGGTTTGTATCTCAAGAACTGGACCTAAATTCGCAGAGTCGAGGTCACCCAAAGGCGCAGTGCTGGCGTACAAGGTCAGCTGTTCCTCACCAAAGGGTGGGGTGATGGTTAAATCAAATTGGTCATTGCCGCCAGGCACTTCGTAGATAACGCCCCCTTGGAAGTACACATCTGACCGAAAAGGGTTAGGAAGCACCTGGTATTGTGTGCCGCTGGCGTCTTTATAGATTAAACGACCAAAAAAAGGCTTATTGCCCCGCATATAAGCTTTTAGGCCATCTCCCTCGCGAGGGGATTCATTGCTCACCCACAATTTAACCGTCAAGGGTGCGCTGGGATCTGCTAATAACGTTTCAGGGTCGACCCGGTCGATGCGCTCTTTGGCTGGAACCACTTCTGCTTGAATGCGGATCGTGTAGCAGTCCCCTTGATCCGTGTCTTGCCAAGTAGCAGTGATGACATCGATCACTTTGACATCGGCTCTCGCAAAGGCTTCGACTAAGTCTTGTTTGAGCGCGAAATTCTCCATTACTGTCGTACTCTCAATGTGCGAAGACGAAAATTCGACGGCTTTCCGCTTCGCGTCCTGCAACGCGAGATTTTCGGTTTCCTTTCTTGAGTAATCGACGCCCATGCACGAATAGCCCTCGGCTTCGGTAATCGAGGACGAGTCAGCCATTGCAAAGGGCAAACAAAAGAAAAGGAGCCCCGCAGCTAGCCACTGACGATGAGTGAACACAATGATCAATGATTGAAATCGCATTGGTGGTCCCTAGTATTACAGTAAATTAAGCGCGATAGGTCGCAGCTGAAGCTATAAAACAATGATCACGCCAGCGTCGTCCAGCTGTCCCGCACTAATCATACGGGAAAGTCGTTCAGATGACGCTGTGTTTAAAACAATGGATGTCCTCGTATCGCCCCAAGTTCTGAGCGCCTTGAATACTACCGGGCGCTCGCCAACAATAGGATGCGCTTTGGCGGTTTCCAAATCTCTTGTAAACAGTGAGACCAGCTGGCCGCGCTCGCTGGCAGCCTGCTTGGTCTTGCTGGTGGGGTAGAGAATGCCTGCTCGAAGCTGGCGAATCGCAGGCGACATCGAGGGGATAAAGTTAGAGCCACGTGCGTCGATCACGAGACCCGTGGGCGATGTATCTTGCGCGACGGGTACCGACCGCTGACCAAGCATTGCCTCAATCTTGTCCAGCCTGCCACCCAGTTGATCAATCGCGGATTGCCAGGGGGTGCCGTCGTTTGCCAGTGCCGTCGGGACAAGGAATTCGAGCAGCCCTGTCACCCAAGTTTCTGCATCTATTACTTGACGAAGTTGGAGGAGAGCAGCGCCCTCGGCTTCAAACACCTCATCATAAATGGATGACGCAAGATTACCTGCTAGCGGCGCTCGTAAGGTCACCTCACATGTCCCGTCGTCCTGAGGCTTACGCTCTGTCATCACGGCACCTTTTAACGTGCCTTCAACGCTGGATTGAACGACATCGCTCTCAAGCATGAGATCCTCAATTCTGGTGATCCCTTCCACTCGAACGCCTTGGAGCGATTCAACTAAGTTTCGCTGCGCATCGACGACTGCTGCCCGGCAGGCCTGCATCTTGGCGAGGCTAGGTGGTGTGCCTTCCTTGGCGATGCCTGCACCCGCGGCAACTGCAGCGCCCTCTGTCCAGTTAATTCCGCTATTAGGGCCTACCCATTCCACATAGTTAGCAGCACTCGCCGCCGACGCGAAAATCCAGAGCGCAATGAAGCACAGATATTGTTGACGCATAACAAACTCCTTAAGACTCGTCACTGATCGATGCACCTAAAATGGTCATTGGGGATGCTGCGGGCGAAAAAGCATTGCCTTTGACGTTGATGGGGAAGGTGGATCCATTTTGGATGTGAAATGGCTCGTTATCCGTAAAGGTATTGCTTTGGAATATGGGTTGTGCCTGGTCGCTGACAATCACTCCCGCTGCAGTAGCGCGCGAGATGACGTTACCTCGTAAGGTTGGCTTAGATGCGCCGGAGACCACAATGGCGTTGAACGTTTGGTCGAGCGTGTTATCGATCAGGTCTGGAGCGCCAGAAGTGACTTGGATGGGTAAATTCACCTGTTCGCTCGAAAGGCCAGCAATATGCGAAGGGGCCGTGGAGCTCAGTACTAGGAATTCGCCCACTCTGCCGTTGTTTTTTGTTGTTAGCTGAATGGGTGCTGCTTTGGTGCCGTAGGCTGCGAAGGAGCCGAGTACGGTTAGTTTGCTGCCTTTTGATAGTTGGATAGTCGTGCCCGGCTCTATGATCAACGCGCCGTCAGTCGCAATTGTCGTAGGTTGGTCCAAATAATAGGGGCTTCTTGATGCTCGTAAACGCTGCACCCCTCGGATGAATGAGGGTAGGACGTTGTCTGCATCCGCAGCCATGGCAAACCTGGGATCGGGGGCCGCGACGCCGATTAACCGCTCAGGTTGACTCAGATTGCCTGCAATATCCTCGACGACGACGAAAATTTCGCTGTCCGCAAAGTTTGTTAGACCGCTGACCAATGCGGTTGAATCTATCGCGGATGTTGAAACGCTTTTGCCATCCGGTGTTGTAATTACGACCTGACTCGCATCTGCGCTGGTCGAGGGCGTCCAAGTTAACTGAATTCCACCGTCGCGTGAAACGACGGTTAATTCGGTCACGCCATTTGGGGCTTCGTTGTCTATGGTGAGCAAGCCAAATGGAGAGACAAAGCTAGACGCCACCCCTTGCTCATTTTCAAGCCTACCCGTGACAGCGACTTGATCGAGGTTGAGCGTATTATCGATGGTGATTTCACCAACGTATTGCCCCGGTTCTGCCTCGGAGAGTCCAATTAAGCCGATCTCGGGTATCAAAGCCGTTGCGGAGAGGCCAGGGTCACCCTCCATCCCAACAGACAAGGTGTCGCCATAGTTGAGTCGCTGATTAACCCCCGAATGCACGACCGTGGTGATGGTTGGCAGCGTCTGCGCACCAAGACTCGCGGGGGATGGCATTGAGGCGGCTAGCGAGCGGCCGAGCTCATCCGCCGCCCGATAAAGGTTAGCGTCGCCGTAGATGTGTTTGGCGGCACTTAATGCATTCACAATTAATCCGACTGGAGAAGTGGAGACACCCCCCGCATAGGATCGCTTGACGCCTTCAGTTTCCCAGACAATGTCGTCCGCGCCGTTATAGAGTGTTAGTGAAACGCCGACTGAAACTCGGGCTGCAACTCCAGCAAACGTTTTGTCATAGTCGGTAACAGAACCCGTGATAATGCCATCAGCGCCAGTGATCCTTCTCAGATCAGAAAGTACAGGTAAGCCCTTGCCATCTAAGGTGTAGCCGGCAGCTGTTAATCGACGATTTACGTCGCCAGTATGTACGACTCGATAATTCCGACTGCCGAAGTGATTCGTCAGTGTCTGCCGCACCACATCAATGGCTAGTTCACTCTCTGTCTCGTTCGAGAGCGGCATGATCGCAATGGTTTGGGGCAATGCGGTACCTGAGTCAGTAGCCCCGGCTTCGCTTGTGCCCGTTAAGATCGGCCCAGCGACGATACTATCATCGGTTTGTGCAGCGCATCCTCCAAGTGCCAGCGTGCACGCTACGAGAATACATCGTACAAACATCCCTGGTTGGATACTCCCTTGTGCTTGATGAGTCATGGTTGCTCCCCTTGTCTTGCCACCGACTGCTTGCGCTTCCACACCGAGACTTAGTCAAGGCTTGCTCGGTCGGAGTGATTATTCGTCGTTATCATCGCGCTTCTTGCGCCCTCCAAATATCCACGAACGGTTCAAGCGTTGCGAAAGCTCGTCAATGCTCTTGAGCGTAGCGTCCGTGGTCTGCATCAATTCAGGCATTAACTCGATCGCGGGCTCGCCAGACGCCAGCAGGCCTTCTGTTTGTTTCAAGGTCTTGGTCGCCTGCGCTGTGAGTTGGACGGTGTTAGCGATCGCAATTTGCAAATCATCTTGAGAGTTTTTAACGAGAGTATCCACTCCACCGACCGCCACATCGATTTGGGACAAACTAGTCTCAACCGCAATCAATGTTTGAGGCAGTTTCGACGTTGCCATCTCCAGCTGCTGTGTAATCGCCTCTAGATTGGCAAGGGTTTGATAGAGCGTTGCTTGATTCTCATCGACGCCAGTGGCGATGGATTCCACTGAATTAACGATGGTCTCTATCTGCTCGACGATCAGTTCGACATCAATTTGATCGAGTACCGAAGTGATCCCTTGAGGAATCTCCGTTCTTAAAAAGGAGCCACCATTCAAGAGGTCTCGGTCAGCGTCACCAGGTTTGAATACGAGTCCTGCGCCATTCAAAAGGTTTGAAACCCCTAGTTCGCTATCTATCTCCAAGTGGGACCCCTCGCGATAGAAATGCGCATATTCTGGGGATAGTGCGACAATAACAGAGACATATCCCTCGTTGTCGAGTGCTAGCGTTCGCACATTACCCACCGTCACGCCACGAAGCGAGACGATGGCTTCAGTCGTGATCCCATAAGTGCGATCGAGCCGAGTTTCGAATAGTAGTTGTTCGTCCTCTGCTAGCGTTCTGACCCAAGGGACGATGAATCCAATCAATAAAATGAGCATTGCCCCGATCACAAACCATCCGGCTATTCGATCCTGAGTGGTCACTGCGAACGCTCTGTGGGGGGCTGCCGTCATTCGACCAGTTCCAACAATTGATGATCATGTATTTTTAGCACTCGATCGGCCTCTCGTAAAATGTGATCGTCACTAGTCGTCATAATGATGGTTTGACCGGTTTCTCCTTTTCGTTTTTTGAGGGCGAGCATGACCGAATCAATCATGTCATCAGGCATGCCGCCCTCAAGTTCGTCGATGAGTACGAGGTTCGGATCCATCACAAGCGCTCGTGCGAGGTTGACCATTCGGGTTTGCACATCGTTCAGCTCATGAGGCTGAGCCTCTAGCAAGGCGTGGTCTACCCCTAACTCATCAAGCAGCGATAAAATTTTTGTCTCAGTCTGCCGAACACCTAGGCTGGTGTGAAATTCAAGGGGAAGGGCGATATTTTGAAAAACATTGTAGAGGCTGATTAATCCATGTTCTTCATAGGCGTAACCAATGGATTGGGCGCGCTCGCTAGGAGTCATAGTTAGCACATCCACTCCGTTCAGCATGATTTGACCTTCCAGCCCGCTCAACATGCCCGCTAGCGCCTGCATTAGCGATGTGCCCCCGTCTAGCACCTCGCTGACGATTGCGACTAGCTCCCCATCTGCGGCCTGAAAGTTTGTCTGCTCAAAGAGCGTTCTGTCAGGGAACGAGATAGTCAGTTGCTGAACGTTTAACATAGGGATGACTTTGCTGTGGAAATCACTGTGTGTAGGTCAAGAGTGAAAGTAGGACATTAATCACGAAAAAAACGAGTAACTGAGTCGTGGTTGAATTTGAGATGGCAGCTGAAACTTCACCGAAGCTGTTTTCGACTTTGGCCCCAAAATAAATCGAAATGACACCGATGAGAACGCCTCCCATAAGCGCTTTTAGCAAATTAACCGCGATTTCGTTGATTGTGATTTGATCCAAGATAGAGACCAACATAACAATGAGTTGCGCCTCGGGGTCGGCTAGCCAAATCATGAAATAAGCGGATAGGAACACCACGATGTTGAAGTAAATAAACATCAGCAACAGCGATACGGGGAATGAAACGAAAATAGGAAACAAGAAGAGAAAAACGGGGCTGATCCCTAATCCATTCAGTACTTGGAACTCGCGCCGCAACCGCAAATATCCGATCTCAGAGGTCACCGCGGTGGCGGATCGCGAAATCAAAATCACGCCAGAGATGAGTGGCCCGAGCTCGCGGAAGACAATGACCATAAAGAGAAAACCAAATTGGTTCTCAACGACTTGTACCGGGAGATATTCGAACAGTCGAGCCATCAGTAGCGCCCCGATCAGGATGGCCACTGCACCATTTGGATAAAGCGCCTTAATGCCAGTGTTGTAGAGCTGCCGAAAAAACAGCGCGCAAAAAATTTGAAAGCGCTTGCGATTGAACAGCAAGCGAGTGGCGCCCAGTGCGACGGAGATCAAGCCGACAATTTCTGATATCGCATTGAAGAACGCCCAAAAAGGGTGAAACGTGCTGCCGAGCACTCCTCGCAACGACCATGCCCGGCGCTCCGATGGCTGCGGTGACTGGTTCGTCATCAAAAGCGCCTGCTTTTCAATATAGCGCTTGCTGAAGAGAGGGGCCGATTTGGTAGGTGATAGGTAGTACCAGTCGGAACGCGGACGCCTGGACTCCAAACGGCAATGGAGTTACCGCTTCGAGCGTTGCAGCTTGTTGTAAATCCTTCGATCAAGGGAGAGTTACGCACGATATCTAGCGCTGTCTTCAGTGGTAGTTAGCATACGCAGTTAGCGACTAACGCCTTGTTGATATTCAAATTGGGACTCTTCCGAGGAAACATTCAACTTTTCATGTTCTCGCTGCAAAATTCTAAGGAGTGTTGGTAATCGGTCCGCAGTCATGATGTGATGCTCGAAAATTTCTTTGATCGAATCATAATTATTTGTTTTTAATAATATTCTAAAGTTCTCTCGTAGCGGTGAGAAATCTTCCTGATCCAGTAAGGCCTCAATGGCGTCGGCAAAATCATCGTAGTCCCCGGACGCAAATGCACGCCTCGCTCGAAAGAGTCTGTATCTCATCCATAGCGGGGCAAAGGCTGAATTAAAAATGAAGGCCGTCAGTAAAGCGAGAAAGGTCACCACAAAATCGCCAAATTTATCTTTGGCAATACTGACGAATTCCGCCCAGGCCGTGCTTGTTTGCGCTTCAAGGGTGCTACGAATTTCGCTAACGTACGCTTTTGCGACTGGGTTTAGCGGGTTGAGCTTAAGCGCCTCACGGAACTGATCCTCCGCCGCGGGCAGATCATTCTTCTTGTACAACGCCTCACCCTTCAAGGTGAAAAAGTCAGCATCACGTGACGGATAGCGTGGCAGGGCACGGTCCAAAACCAAAATGGCTGTATCGAAATCCTGGAGCTCGATACGCTTTTGAACAAAAACGGTGACGACTTTGTCATTCGATAGAATTCGATTTAGCTTCGAATTCAACGCTGTTTGTTGGTCCTCAATGTTGATACCGTTGTCTGAGCGACTGGCCAGTCTATTCGAGGCTTCTCCTAAAAAGTCGCTGTTGATCAATAGGTTGATTAAGGCTTCTTCGACGCCGATGGAATCAGGTTGGCGCGCGAGATGGTCGCGAAGTAAAGCGATCGCATCCCGCGGCTTCCCTTCGCTGACCAGCGTCTGACTTTTTAAAACGACACCGGGCATAGTCTCTGCCTCAGACGCCTCTGTGTGATTTGCACTCAGCGCTAGCGATCCTGTGAGGATGAGCGCGGGAAGTAGGGTTCGAAAAACAATCATGTAAGCGGCCTCACAGCGTCTGAGGGTCTACGTGCGATTCATCAGTGCAGTTGAATCTGATTGCGCTGCTCTACGACTCCTTTGCAGGGCTCCCAGCGAGATTTTGCGGGGAAGTGTATGCGGACAATCTTGAAACGGTTATAGCACTCCCGGCCCTTGTCTACCAGAGCCAAGCTTGGCCCTTTCGCATCTGTATCTCAGTGTGCTGGCCAGTCCTTCTCGCGAGGCAGAGGGAATGTTCAATCCCCGTTCTAATCGGTAGACTGTGAGCCTCTTTGAATTGACGGCCGCGAATGCGTGTAATTTCACATCTGATTATTTTTGCCATGGTCTGGGCGACTGCGCAGGCTTATGCCGCGAGCCAAAGAGGCATCTCGGTCACGCTAAGGCAGAATGAATCCGTCAATGCCCCCATTTTGGAAGAGCGAGAACTCTACCAAGAGAGTTACGCGTTAGTGATCGGAATCGACGATTACGATAATGGTTGGCCAAGGCTCAGCAACGCCATTCTTGATGCAGAACTCATCGCAGAGGCGCTCGAGGCTAAGGGCTTTGATGTCGAGTTGCACAGGAATCCGGATAGTGAAGCATTGCCCCAAATTTTTAAGCGGTTCTTTATCCTAAAAGGGGAAAACCCAGAGGCTCGCCTGTTCGTTTGGTTTGCAGGGCATGGTGCTACCGTAGACGGCGAGGGTTATCTCGTCCCGTCAGACGCTCCAGTGATTAGCCAGAGTACCGAGTTCAAGTTCTCTTCAGTCGCGCTTCGCGACTTTGGCACCTTCATGCGTCAAAGCGCTTCAAAGCACGTCTACGCCGTTTTTGATGCTTGTTTTGCGGGAACGGTATTTACTGCGCAAAGAGCGATGCCTCCTGCTGCGATTACTCGAGCCACTACGTTGCCCGTTCGTCAATTTTTAACCTCTGGCGATGCTGATCAAACGGTTTCTGACGACGGGCAATTCAGAGAACTGTTTGTTCGAGCCATTTTGGGAGAGGAACCCGCTGACGCCAATAGCGATGGATATCTCACGGCCTCCGAGATTGGCATGTATCTTGGCGATCGGGTGACTAACTTGACGGAATCTGCCCAGACTCCGCGGTACGGCAAGCTTCGTGACAAAGACTATGATCGAGGCGATTTCGTCTTCGTGGTCGACCCCGAGATGCGCCCTGCGGGTCCTGTCAGTGCTGGGGCAGAGGTCGTGTTTTGGGACTCGGTGAAGGACACAGGCGATGCCGATATGCTCTTGGCTTACCTTGCCGAATACCCGGAGGGTATGTTTTCCAACCTTGCTCGAATAAAACTGAAGCGATTCGGTGAACGCGCTCAGTCCGGCGTTGTGAAAGTCATGTTGTCGGCGCTTCAGAACAAATTAATCGTGAATGAATCGACCAAAATTCGTGAGTTTCCCGCCGAAGAATCAGCGCCACTTTTGTCTCTTCCCCAGGGGACAGAAGTTTTCGGTCTGGGTGAAGCTGTCAGTGATTCTGCATGGACTTATGTGTCAATCGAAGGCGTTCCATTGGGTTACGTGCCATCAGGCAATCTTAGCGAGCGACAAGAAGTAACTAGTGGCCAAACAGAAGAATCAATTTCCTCAGGAGATGAGTTAGACCGGTTGCAAGAGAGGAGGCGGTTAAACCGATCGTCTGATCTTGATCTAAGACTAGCAACCGCACTCGATGATGTGATTGCTGATCGAGCCTTTGACGAGCCTTCGTTTGAAGTGAGTGATGAAGCAAAGGAAGCAGCAACCATTTTTGCAGATGAGGGCCTGTCCCCGGTCGAATCAGGAGCGGACAAAACAAATCAGCCAGCAAACGTGCAAGCGACGAGCGATGTCGAGTCAATGGACTCAAGGCAAGTATCAGAGCCATCGGTTGTGGATTCTGATGATTCGGAGGGCGGACTATCTGAATCCTTGAAACAAGCCAGTGACCTGCAGGGTTCGGGTTCAGAGCCTGACGTTAATCGTTCTGTCCTCAATCGATACGAAGCTGATGAGCCGCAACGAGCAGATTCGCCTATTGCTCGGTTCAATGATAATGATCGAGCATCTTCTATTTCACAAAACGAATTGCCTTTACAAGAAACAAGGGAAGAAGGTCAGGAAGCACTCGCCGACAACAGCTCCTCGGATGCAAACTCGAAGCTAGTTGCAACGAATAATGAAAATGCGCTCAGCAACCAGGCTGATGAGCGTGCTGATGGAGTGCTTTCAGCGAACACCGAGCCCGCGACTATCCCAGACAAAGAGCCTGAACGTGGGCGGATGTTAGAGCAAGCGTCTCCAATTGTCGCTGAAGCCGGTGATAATACAGTTCATGAGGATGAAGGTGCTCCCGAGAGCCTCTCTATTGAAGAGGCGCCAGAGCCAGTGACATACAGCGCGTTCGTCCGCCGATACATTAATGCAGCCATTGACGGTAATGTCGGCGCGCAGGCAACGCTGGGCTATTTCTATGAGGTAGGCGAGCATGTCGATGCAAACGAGCGTGAAGCCATTCGCTGGTATGAGAAAGCGGCGGAGAACGATCACCTCCAAGCCACGCTAAGACTGGCAGAAATCCAAGTTGCAAGGGGTAACGGTTCGGAAGGCGTGAAATGGTACCGGCAGGCCGCGACTTTAGGAGACAGAGATGCTCAAGCGATGCTCGGCTTTTTCTATCAAACAGGCGAGCATGTAGCGGTTGATCTCGATCAAGCGATCAAGTGGTATCTATCTGCAGCCGATCAGGGGCAAGTGATCGCGCAGAACAACTTAGGCCGGTTGTATCAAATAGGCGAAGGGGTTGAGAGAGATATTGATCAAGCTATTTATTGGTACGAGCAGGCAGCTAAAAACGGAAGCGCAGCTGCGCAACGAAATTTAGATAAGTTGCTTCCTTAGAGGCGTTTCTCGAGACGTTCAATCCGCTTCTCTAGACTTTCATCACCCAGGTCCCGCGCTTTTTTGAGCAGCTCAAGCGCTTTCTTTCTGTCTCGCGTTACGCCACGCCCGCGCTCGTAAAAATCAGCAAGGGAGAGGATCGCTGAAACATGATCTTTATCTGCAACGACCTGGTAAAGCTCGGCTGCTTTTTCATAATTCCGCGAGACGCCCTGACCTCGCTCAAAGTGGCCAGCTAATTTAAAGGTTGCCGGTTCGTGTTGATCATCAGACGCCTCGGTTAACCAGCGAATTGCCGCGGCATAGTTGCGCTTCACGCCAGGCCCTCCCTCCATGTAGAGGGCGTATAAATCCATCTTCGCCAAAAAGTCGCCCCTTTCAGCAGCCTTCAGGTACCACTCTTCAGCGGTGACTAAGTCCGCATCGCCATCCTCGCCCAATCCCCCTTTCAAATAGAGTTCAGCCATGACGTGCATCGCGCTGGGATATCCAATTTCAACGTGGTCGGCAATGGCTCTCTCGGCATCTTCTGGACGGCCCGCGGCAATGAGTGAACGGGCGTATTGAACATGAAGGCGTGCGGCAAGAGGGTAGTCTCGCAAAGCTTCATTGCATGCAGTAACAGCATTAAGGTAATCAATCTTGGCGGTGGGTATAAATTCATCCGACGCGAAGGGGCGGGCGGCGTATTGATCACAAGCGAGTTCTGGCGGAATGGCGGCTTTCAAAGCCCGAATGGTTTCACTGGTTATCTCACCTGAGACGCGAAGCGATTGCCTGACCTGAAAGACTGCCAAAGCCTCTCTTGTCAGTAAATTCATTTCGCCCGTAACGGGAGTCTTGGGGAACCCGGCTTGCGATAGCAGCATTTGAACCTCGCGAATTCTAAGTGCCTGGGCCCTACTCGCGGCTTCCTTTTTGGCCCGATCGCGTTCCTGAAGAAGGGCAGCCAGTCTTGCCTCCTCGGCAGCGGCTTGGGCGCGCACTTCTAACAGTAAATTCGTCGCCTCATCATAATACCGACCCTCCCGTCCCGCTTGGTTAAGATAAACCAAAAGACTTTCGCGGGCTTTTATGAAGTCGCCTGTTGAATAAAGGGCTCTTGCCTCAATGAAAAATAACGCGTCCGGGATGTCAATATTCAGCGCCCTAATCTTGGGCACTAGATCAACAATGCCGACATGGTCATCGTATTCAAGCAATCGAGTGAGTTCAGCCATGTAGAGGTCAACCTGCACTTCAATTGGGAGCGCGTCGGTATCACTGGACTCGGCACCGCTAGCCAGCGGTGCTGTCAAATAAAAGCCCAAGAGGATAATGCCGACCACGATTAACCTTCCAAGTTTGAAAGATGTATGTCGGCCGTGCTTGATAGTCCTCGCAGCAACCGATGATCTGGCAAGTGATTCAGGCTCGGAATTTGCCCAATAGAGATGCGTCATTCGAGGTTACTCCAGATTAAAGGGTCGGTTGGCAACTATGGTCTGCCAAGTGCACAAAGGGATTGCAGTGTGCCAATGTTCTTCTCAACGGTTTCAAGCGCAACAGCTTGCGAGGGCCGCGCGCTCAATACGAATACATTAGTAGCAGAATCACTGCTGATGACCTGAGGCTCACTGAGTGCGAGTGACAATGTGGCAAAGTTGTCCGCAGTCATCAAATTGATCGATTCAACGGGACGGTCAGCGAACTCAAATTCAACCCGCTCGCGCCGAATGACATTGGATTGCCCTGTGCTGCATCCGGAAAGATCAAATTCGGATTGAAGCGCGAGGCCACACTCGTGAAGCCTCGTTGCGGTGTAGGTCGCACTGACCCCGCCATCGCAAAGTGATGTGGCCCTCTGATAGGCACTTAGCTCACCATTAATCAGATTGACTATCCCTTCAACGCCAGCGCTTGCATCAGCAACACCTCCTGCGCTTGTCTTTTCTCCTGGAACGATCTGATCGGAGAGCAGTGTGTCAAGGGATGCGTTGAGGCGGCTCTCAAATTGTTGTCCAAGGTCGATTCGAGTAACCGTAGCCGTGGCCGATACACTTTGCGGTTCTATTTGGGTGGTGGCATCTCCGCCTGCTGTCAATGTCGCTACGAAAAAACGGTCGGGGACCATGGCGTTTTTGATAAATGATCGTGCACGATCCTCATCGAAACACCGGGCAGGAAAAGACCGTGTTTGGCAGATCAACCCGTCCCAGCCTGGTGAAGCTAGAAATTCTTGACTGATCAAGCCAGTTTTTGCCGCATTCACGTGGACAGGCATGAAAGCCTGACTTCCTTCGTTCGTTCTGAATTCGACCCACAAGTCCAGCTGCTTTGGAAGACAATCCTCTGGCGTATTCGGGCCAGCCTCCCATTCGAAGCGATTCGCGATGACAGGTTCACCAAATGTTTCAGTGATATCAAGCGCCAGCCTTGCAGAGGAAACATTGCAATAACCATGATTAAACTGAGTTTCTTCGATGATCAGTGAATCGTCGAACACGGATGCTGCTAGCCCAAAGGCGCTGAACGCAAGGACCAAGGCTGCTAGGAAGGCTAGACTAGAGCGGTGGTGGCTAGGGGTTGCGTTGGTCTTGGTGCGCTGCCTTTCCGCGCGGCATTGCGGAGTTCTATTGTTATGCTGAAATATCATCAGGTTGAGTTTATCGAACCTCCTGATCTGCGAGCAATCCCTCATCGTCTGAGAAACCGAACATTACCATCTCTTCTCGTCACCCCCTTTCGATCTAGGTACTCGAGAAGTTCTATGGCCAAATTGCGCCCAATACCAGCAGAGTCCCTGAATGCTTGGACCGTAAAACCGCCAGGCTCGTCAAGCGCTGCGACGAGTTGGTGCACTTGATCGATGGCGTCGGGCAGGAAAAAGCGATTATCGGTTGGTCGAACTAGGCAACCGGCAGCCGCACACTCCTTCAACAGCAATTCAAGCGGCTTAACCGGTATACCCACTTCCTTGGCTAGATCATGGAGGACTGGTGGTTGAAGTCCATGCCTCCTCAGCACCGGGCTGACAGCATCGAGCGCGCGCTGCGCTTTTTCCGACAGCGCTGCCATGTGTCCGGCGAGGCTGATCATGGCGCCATCCAATCGGATTAACTGGGTGTCAATCATTTCAATCAAGAGCGCTTTTAGGAGGGTAAATCCTTGCGGCAATCTTGGAATTAATTGGTTGGCAGCAAACCCGCGTTGGTTGGGATGCTCTCGGTGCCATTGATCGAGGGTGTTCAAAACGATCTGCTTAGATGCGTTCCATTGGGCCTCGGTAAAGACACTATGGCTGACGTGTTTCAGTGGCGAATGAGCAAAAGGCCGCTCCGCAAACTGTTTAGGCCAATTCAGATGGTCGCAAAGGCGATCCGCGTTGAGCCCGCTGGGCTCGAATTCCAGTCTCGTTCTGAGCCATGACTCCCGCGAATTAGCGGCAGCGAGGCGGCCAAGCAACGCAATACGCGCCGGTTTCGCTCTGCCTGCTTTTGATGTCTCCAAGTCAATGACTCGCCCGGCGCCTATTGTTCGGCTGGCGCCATGGTCGCGCAGGATGATTCGATCGCCGACGCAAAAGTGAGCGGGTGCGGTTAGAGACAACTGGCCAAACCCAGTAGCACCAGGAGCAATACTCGTCGCGCCTAGCGTGGCTAGATGGCCGGTTCCATGAGTGGTTGCATGGAATACATGCAATTGGGTCCAATGCTGGAGTGGTTTAACTTCAGTCGCAAAAATGTTGACCTCAATGTCAATGCGCTGCGTTGCCTCAGACAGACACTGGCTGGTTAGCCAGTGTCCTCTGGCAATCGGTGCTAATCCGCCATCCATTGGCACAATATTTAAAGCGCATCGTTGGCCCCGGACGGCCTGCTCAGCTGCAAGGTCTTGCGTGTGAATATTTCTTACCCGAAGCGCTTGACCGCTCACTGGTTCGATGAGTGGGTCACTAAGGTTGACGATGCCACTTGCCACGGTGCCCGTGACGACGGTCCCAGCGCCTTTGATCGAGAAGACTCGATCAATGGGTAGACGAAAATTCTGCTCTGCGAGGTCTTCATCAGGTTGCGCGTCAGGCAATTGCAAGTTTCTAGCGAACTGATGGAGTACTAAGCGAAGGGGTTCAATTCCCTCCAACGTGGCATTGGAGACGTCGATAACGTTTGCTGAGGCGTAAGTTGTTGAGGCAAGGAGGGCGGAGATCTCTTGTCTTGAGGCCTCTCTTCGCGCTTGGTCGACTCGGTCTACTTTGGTATGAGCGACCAGCAGCGAGGGCAAGCCCAGCGCCTCTATGATAGCGAGGTGCTCACGCGTCTGCGGCATAGGGCCGTCATCAGCTGCAATGACTAAGAGCGCTAATTGTACGCCTGAGACTCCAGCTAACATGTTATGAATGAATCGTATGTGGCCAGGAACATCCACAAATCCGACTCGCAGGTCTTCTAGATCGGCATAGGCGAACCCCAAATCAATGGTTAATCCCCGCGCTTGCTCATCCTTCAAGCGATCGGTGTCGATTCCTGTTAAGTGTCGAACTAAGCTGGTTTTTCCATGGTCAACATGACCGGCTGTTACGATGATCATGGGTGATCAAGTGAGAGCAGAGCAGCTTCGATCATTTCAATATCTGCTGACCGAAGCATTCGACAATCTAGAATGAACTGATGGCGTGCGATTCTGCCGATAATGGGTGTTTTTGCGCTTCTTAACTCACTCGCGAGCTCAGCCAAAGCTTGATCTCCGGCTTTACCTGTTGGTTCAAACGTGAGTCCGAAACTTTTGATGGTTTTAGTGGGCAACGCGCCGCTGCCAATTTGGCTATCCAGTTCTCGCACGTTGCACTTAAACCGATCGGAGAACCTTGCTTCAAAGAGTGGTAATACAGAAAGCGCAACTTGCTTTATGTCCTCGGCGGGGCGCGTCAAAAAATGGAGGGTTGGAACCTCGTCTTTGAGCTGCTCAGGCGTGACATAAAGTTTCAAGGTTGCAAGGAAAGCCGCCAACGACATCTTGTCGAGTCTAAATGCGCGATGGAGGGGATTTTTCTTAATCCTCGCTATGAGGTCCTTTCGCCCGGCTAGAACGCCTGCTTGAGGGCCACCAAGCAGCTTGTCTCCGCTAAACGAAACGAGATCAACGCCTTGCTCAAGCACTTGCCGGACCGTGGATTCCTCGGGGAGACCCATTGGGGAGAGCGGAACCAAATTGCCGCTACCCAGGTCGTAAAAGAGCGGTGTTCCGGATTGGCTTGCAAGCTGGCTGAGATCACTTAAGGACGCTTCGTGGGTGAAACCTTTGATCTCATAATTGCTCGTGTGGACCTTCATTAGTAAGGCGACATCATCGGTGTTTGCGTTCTCGTAGTCATGAAGATGGGTTCGATTAGTTGTCCCAACTTCAATCAAT
>MDTA01062778.1_pt1 | contig 16487 bp, 15 predicted proteins | sample 811151 | NCBI WGS metagenome assembly MDTA01 (sample SAMN05326648, study PRJNA326480) | marine metagenome | isolation source: seawater | place: Indian Ocean: South | collected 2010 | reverse complement strand
TGTTGCCGTGGTAACGCCGATGACACTAATTGCAATGAATATGGCAAGAGGAAGTACTGGAAGAAATTGGATGTCAGTAAGGGATATGGATATTGCGGCAGAATCGATGGGAGTATCTTTGCTTAAAACAAAATTACAAGCTTTTGCAATAAGTTCATTTTATTGTGGTGTTGCTGGAGCTCTTTTTGCGTTTACATATTTGAAATCATTAGAACCAGTAGCATTTGACATCAAATTATCCTTTAAGGTTCTATTTATGGTTATATTAGGTGGTTTAGGAACAATAAATGGTGCATTTATTGGAGCCGGATTTATCTTATTATTCCCAGTCTTACTTAATTATATAGGAAATAATGTATTCCACGGAGCAATAGATGCCACAATTATATCAGCAATTGAACAAGTTGTTTTTGGTGTCTTAATGATAATATTTATGATTTATGAACCTCTAGGAATGGCAAAATTATGGGAAACTATAAAGATTAAAATTGCTGGGTTGTTTTCAAAAAATAAATGAATAGAAGAACTAGACTTATTTTAGCGCTTATACTTGGTATTGGCATTGGTCTTCTAGTAAAAAATAATTTTATTATAGGATAGATTTAATTTTTTACTTTTAAAGCTTGAGATATAGCTTTAATTGGTAAACATATACATTCTTTTCTTTTATAATTTTTCTTATTAAATATTTTTTTTAAAGTTCCCGAAATTATTATATTTGGATCTTGATAATATTTATTAATTAATTGTATTTTTTCAATTACAAAGTTTAATTTTTTTTTTATAAAAAAATTAGAGATTAAACTAGCAGACGCCTGACAGTATATACATGATTTGCTTTCATATGATAAATCGTAAATTAATCCTTTTTTAACATGGATTTTAAAAATTATATAGTCGCCACACATTGGATTTTTTTTTAAAGACTTGTGGGTAAAATTTTCTATCTTTTTAATATTGGAAGTATCTGATGCGAGTTTTAAAATATTTAGTTCCATTTAATATGACTTATAATGTAATAATCTAAATTTTAATACTTATTTTCTTGTATAGAAAAAAAATAAGTAATAAAAATTTATAATGGAACTTAAAAATCAGAAAACTGCAATTCCGATTGTTTTATTAGCCGGTTTACTTTGGTCATTTGGACCTTATGTTGTAAGAAATATAGATGGTGCTAATACAGTACCTTGGCAATATTTATTTACTAGAGGTTTAGTAATATTCATTTTGTTAAATATTTTTTTATATTTTGAGGAAGGAATAAATTTTTACAAAAATTATCTAAAAGCTGGATTATCAGGTTTAATTGGTGGAGTGGGTTTAGCTTTAGCGATGATTTCGTTTATATGGTCAATTACGAATACTTCTGCATCAATAACACTTTTATGTTTGGCTGCAATGCCATTTATAACTGCTTTATTAGGATTTTTATTTTTAAATGAGAAAATTTCCTTGGGTGTATGGCTATCAATAATTGTTGCTGCTATCGGTATTATAATCATGGCTTTTGGTAATGATCTACCAGGCTCCCTAGGGGGATTATTTTTTGGATTATCAGCTGCTTTAGGTTTTTCAATTTTTTCTGTTTCTCTTCGTTGGAAAAGGGAAACACCAAAATTTACAACTGTAGCAATTGGAGGTTTTATATGTGCAGTTGTCTCGGCGTTAATTATTTTTGGCAAAGATTTAAGTTTTCTATCTAGTGGAAAAAATCAAAGTTTGTTCGCTACACATGGAGTATTAGTTTGTATTGGCTTAATACTGTATTCTATTGGATCTAAAAATATTCCAGCTGCAGATCTAACCCTTTTGTCATTAACTGAGATTGTTGGAGGAATTTTTTGGGTATGGTTACCTTGGTTAGGTATTAATGAAATTCCGTCTAATAATACAATAATCGGAGGTTTTTTAATATTTGTGTCTATTTTCTATTACAGTTTAATAATACAATCCAACAAAAGACATATTGGACTAAATTAAGTGAGCAAAACGATTGTAAATAGTTGGAATGAATGGGATCCATTAAAGCACGTCATTGTTGGTAAAGCCGATGGATGTTGTATACCAGCACCAGAGCCAGCATTAGATGCAAAGGTGCCTGAAGACTCAGATATGAAAGGCAAATATGGACCAAGGACTAAAGATAGTGTTGATAAAGCAAATGAGCTTTTAGATAAATTTGCAAATACTTTAGTTAAGAAAGGAATAAAAGTAGACAGACCCGAACCCATTAATCACAATCAAAAAGTATCAACACCAGATTGGAGTGCTGAGTCAATGTTTGGGTGTATGCCAGCTAGAGATGTTATTTTGACAGTTGGCAATGAAATTTTAGAGGCAACCATGAGTTATAGATGTAGATGGTTTGAATACTTGAATTACAGGCCATTAATACAAAAATATTTTAATGAAGATCCAAACATGAAACATGAGACTGCTCCTAAACCAAGGCTGACAGATCTTGATTATAGAAAAGACTATTTATCTGATAAGATAGGAGTGCAAAAAAGACTTGAATGGACAAAAGACAAATTTTTTGTCACTACCGAAGAGGAACCATTATTCGATGCTGCAGATATTCTAAGATTTGGAAAAGATTTAATTGTTCAACATGGTTTCACTACTAATTTAAAAGGAATAGATTGGTTAAAGAGACATTTTAAAGATCACAGAGTACATGCCGTAAACTTTCCAGGGGATCCATATCCAATTCATATTGACGCGACTTTCACACCCATAACAGAAGGGATAATTATAAATAACCCACAGAGAAGACTGCCTAATGAACAGAGAAAATTATTTGAGAAAAATGGATGGAAAATATTAGATGCAGCACAGCCTGCTCATAATTCGCCTCCACCACTTTGTTATTCATCAGTTTGGTTATCAATGAACGTACTAGTATTAGACCCCAAGACAGTCTGTGTTGAAAAAAGTGAAGTTTATCAAGCAGAGCAGATTGATAAATTAGGATTAGAAGTAATACCGATTGAATTAAGAGACGCATATGCATTCGGAGGTGGTTTGCATTGCAGTACGGCAGATGTATTTAGGGAGGGGAATTTAAAAGATTATTTTCCTAATCAATAATTATGACAATTTTTGCATCAGATAATGTCTCTCCAGCTTGTCCAGAAGTTATGGAAGCAATTAATAATGCAAATAATGGTTATATTGATTCATATGGAAATGATAAGTTTTCATTAGATCTTGATAAAAAATTTTCTGAATTGTTTGAAAAAGATGTAAAAGTATTTACAGCAATTACAGGTACAGCTGCAAATTCTTTAGCTTTATCTGCACTTACACCACCATATGGCAATATATATTGTCATAAATTATCACATATTAATGTTGATGAGTGTGGTGCACCTGAGTTTTTTACAGGTGGTGCAAAATTAATAACTCTTGAAGGTAAGAATGGAAAATTTACAGCAGATGAATTGAATAAAAATATTCGAGGCTCAGGCGTTGTTCACAATACTCAACCATCAACTGTTAGTATTACTCAATCATGTGAAACAGGCTTAATTTATGAAATTAATGAAGTCTTAGAAATAACAAAAATTGCTCACAAAAATGGTATGAAAGTTCATATGGATGGTGCACGTTTTTCAAATGCTGCAGCATCTCTTAATAAGTCACCAGCTGAGATGACATGGAAGTCTGGTGTAGATATTTTAACTTTTGGCGGTACAAAAAATGGTTGTCTAGACGCTGAAGCAATTATTTTTTTTAATTTAAATGATGTTGATAAGTTTCCTTATATGCATAAAAGATCAGGACAATTATTATCAAAAACGAGATTTTTATCTTCACAACTCATAGCTTATATAAAAGACGGTTTATTTCTGAAAAACGCAAGGCAATCAAACTTAATGGCTAAAATTTTAAGTGAAAAGCTCTCAAAAATTAATAGTATTCAACTTACATACCCAACTCAATCTAATGAAATATTCATCAAAATTCCAAAATCTATTCAGGATCATTTAAATAATAATGGTTATTCTGTTCAACAAGACGAAATGTTTGATAACTCGGTGAGGTTAGTTGCAGCTTGGAATACTACTGAAAAAGATATTGATAAACTTATTAATATAATAAAACAAAAATTATAAAGTTAAGATTTTTTTTTATTTTCTAAAGTCTCTGGTGTATCTGGATCAAGTTCTAGTCCTGCTGGTGTTATAGTTACTGGGACAGGAGTAAATGTAGAATCTGGATTTACTACAGCAATTCTTATTTTCATCCTATACAATCCAAAAATACCAATTATTAAATGAAAGATTATTAAAAAAATAAAAAAACCGTTTAAATCAAAAATTTGCATAAACATAGAACATAATATTGGACCAGAAATTGCACCAAACCCAAAAATTAATTGTAATCCACCACCAGCTGTTACAAATTTATCTTTATCAACAAAATCGTTAGTATGAGCTAAATTTAACGAAAATAAAGGCAAACAAAAACTAGTGTATAATCCTATAAATATAAAAAATAAAATTTTTTTAAAGTGCAATTCAGAAAGCCAATAAATATTTTCCAAAGGATCATTTGAGGTTAATATAGAAAAGAATGCAAATAAAGCGGCCATTAAGGTTGTTCCCACAATAACTGACCTTCTATCAAATTTATCTGACAAATATCCAATCGGCCATTGACCAAGTACACCAGAAATTGTTGATATAAAAAGTAAAATTGATGTTTCGAACAAATTAAAATTAACTTTTGTTGCATAAAAAGCTATTAAAGAAAAAAAACCACCATGTATTATTCCTGTACAAAAGGAACTTACGCTCCCTAAAGGAGAAATATTATATAATTCTATAACACTCATTGTTCCTATTTTTTTAAATTTTGGGGCTGATCTTTTTGTTAAAAGAATAGGAACCAAAGCCAACGAAAGTAAGACTGAAACTAAAATAAATGGTTCGTAATTTCTTGGGTTACTAACATTAAGAAGAAGCATTCCAATAGACAAACCAAAATAAATTACAATCATATAAGTTGATAAAAGTTGACCTCTATTTTTATTTGTTGCTCTATCATTTAACCAACTTTCACTAACTATGTAGCAGCTTACTAAACTTATACCTGTGATAAATCTACTTATGGTCCACATAAAAGGATTAACATATGCAACTGCAACTAATGCACTCAATGAAGCTAATGATGCAAAAGCTGCAAAAACTCTGATATGGCCAACTTTAGAGACTAATTGTGGAGTAGTTTTTGATCCTACAAAGTACCCTATATAGTACCCAGACATGAAAATACCTGTCGTAATTACATTAAAATTTTCTATAACGGATCTTATACCCATTACTTGTAATTGAAGACCATGTGCTATCATCATGGTTCCAATTCCAATAAACAAAGCCCAGGATCTAACAATCTCTTTTTGCATTTATAAATATGATTTTTTAAATCTGAGGCTAATTAGATTTTATTTGTGTTTTTTTTAAGGCTAGAAATGAATGAACTGCAATAGTTATAATGATAATTATTCCACCAATAATAGTTTGAGTGCTTGGCTGTTCTTTAATTATAAGCCATACCCAAATTGGCCCGAGTATAACCTCAAGAAGAAAAAATAAGTTCACCTCTGGTGCAGATATATACCTTGGAGCAATAGTTACTAAAACAAAGGGTATAGCAACACACATTACACACATTAAAGGGACTATTATCATATCTAATTTCACTAATTCAAAATTTTCAACGAAAAAGAATGCAAATATTGCAACAACTAGTTTTCCAATAACTGCAGAAGGCACTAAATCTCTGTCTCGAGCAAATCTTGCTAAATTAGCATTTATTGCGAGACCTAATGCTGTTATAAAGCCGAATATATCACCAATAATATTGCCTAATTGAACAGAGTCATAGAATATAAAAGTGACTGAAAGAAAAGTAATTAAAATTGCTACCCAAGTTGCTCGATTTGTTGGTTCTTTTAAAAAAAACCAAGCTAATACCGCTGATAACATTGGAGCCATTGCAACCATTATTAATGTGTTTGCAACATTAGTATTTTGTATTGAAATTATGAATGTAATATTACAAACAGAAAAGCTAATAACATAAAAAATTCCAGTATATCCAATTTTGAATAATGCATTAAAAAAATTATTCTTATAAAAAATTATAAGACCCAATAATACGACTAAAAAAGGAATTGCTCCTCTATAAAATAGTAAAGTCCATGTTTCGATACTAGATAGTCTAATAAGCAAAGAATCTGGAGTTATAAACATAACACCAATAAAAGCTAGAGCAGAACCTTTCTGTTGATTAGAAAGCTTGTCAAACATTATGTATATTTTTTAAATAATTTCGAATATCATCTATATTCTTAAGTTTCTTTGAACATGTTTGATTTTGGCATATTATCACAAATGTTTCATCTTTATTCCTTCTGTGTATTATTGTTGACTCAGTTAATAAGTTTATATCAATTTGTTTTATTAGATTTTCATAACTTTCGAAAATCCCATTGAAAGTAATAGTAATATTTTTTTCACAAATATTTAAAGTCTTTATAAAACTAAACATCTGAGAAAAATTATAGTTTATATATGAATGAAAAGTTTTGCTTAACAAGTCTTTTTTATTTAGCCACCCATTATCTTTGGTTAAATTATTTAACTTATTACAAACAAGTAAATAAATACTATTCCCATTAGGTAAATTATTATCGTTAATTTCAATTGGATTAACAAACAAGTCATTATTCTTTAGAATATTTTTTTGTAATAAATTATATTGCTCATTAAAAAAAAACTCCAATGACTCAATCATTAATTTTTGACAAAATTTTAATGCCTCCTCGTCATTTTCTAGTTCATACAGGGTTATTAACAACAAGCATAAATAGGAATAATCCTCCAAAAAAACATCGTTTCTGCTGTCTTTTTTATAACAATGATAAATATTTTTTTCCAATTTGTTAATTAATTTTTTAGATAAAGAGATCGTATTTTTATAAAGGTCAAAATCTTTCAATAATATTGAAGAATAAAGGTTTGAATAAAGCCAAAAACAATTAAGATCAGTTTGAATTTTGTTATCAAAAAAAGGTTTATCTCTTTTATCCCTCTCTTTTTTCAAAATATTTTTTGCAACTTCCAATTTTTCTAAATCTTCATCTTTTAAATCTGTATCGTTTTTCTCTGTTAAAATATTCATGCCTTCAAAATTACCATTTTCAGTAATATCATAATTTTTTTTAAAAATTTGAAATTTGTCTTGAAGTATTTTTTCTAAATCTTTGTATTTCCATGTATAATATTTTCCTTCTATCCCATTACTATCTGCATCTAAAGCAGAGCCTAATAGATGTTCTTCGGTCTTAAACTCTGTGTTGATGAAATTAATTGTTTGTTTTAGTTTTTTTGTTAAATAATTTGATTTAAACTTACTTAGGTAATGGGTTAAAAGCAAAACATACTGTATATTGTCATATAACATTTTTTCAAAATGTGGAATTATCCATTTTTCGTCAACAGTATATCTAGAAATACCGCCACTTAAATGATCATATATTCCTCTTGATGAAACTTTCATTAGTAAAGTCTCTACAGGTTTTAAAAAATTAGAATTTTTATTAATGTTGAAGAAATAGAACAAAGTTTGAAAAATATAAAATTGTGGAAATTTCGGTGCTCCTTTAAATCCTCCATTTTTTAAATCTAGATATTGTATTATTTTTTCTGCGTATGGTTGCAAATCTTGTCTTAATACGGAATTTTTTCGATTCAGATCCTTAAATACGGCTTGTAATTGTGAAACTTGGGAAATAATTTTCTCTCTATTTTCTTCGTATACTTTTGAAACATTTAACAAAACTTGATTGAAACTCGGCCTTCCTTGAATTTCTTTAGGTGGAAAATATGTTCCCCCAGTAAATGGAACTCCATTTTCGTCTAAAAACATAGAAAGTGGCCATCCTCCCTGCGCACCAGTAAGTATGCTTAAACTTTTTTGAAATATGGTATCTAAATCTGGTCTTTCCTCTCTATCAACTTTGATGTTAACAAATTTATCATTCATTATTTTTGCAGTTTCAATATTCTCAAAACTTTCATGGGCCATAACATGGCACCAATGACAACTGGAATAACCGACACTTAAAAAGATAGGTTTTCTATCCCTTTTAGCCTTTTCTAATGATATTTTATTCCAAGCAAACCATTCAACAGGATTATCTTCGTGTTGTTTTAGATAAGGGCTTCTCTCATTTTTAAGCTGATTAGACAAATTAAAAGTGACTGTAAGGTTTTCTAGAAAAAATTTTTTTTACCATTGGCTCAAAATATTTCAAAGATAGACTTTTATAATTGGGATCAAAGGATGATTGATCGTATTTTTCACAAAAATCTACAGTTGCCTGATAGTATTTGTGTTTTTTATACTTATCTCTCAAATTTCTATTTTTACCTAAATGATGAGCATAATAATATGCTTGGAATTCCCCATGTTTCTCAATTATCCAATGTGTTTTCTCAGAGACATAAGGTTTTAAAATTGTTGCAGCATACTCTGAATGATTCATTGGAGCTAACTCATCACCTATATCATGTAATAGTGCTGCAACAACCATTTCTTCACTTTCTCCAGCCCTAAAAGCTCGAGTAGCACTTTGTAAAGAATGTTCAAGTCTGCTAACTTGATAACCTTCCAAAGTCTCTGTCAATCCAGACATAAATTTAATAATTCTTTCAGCTGTTTGTCCCGCGTACTTTTGTTCATGTTCGTCTAGAAATAAGTAATCTTCTTTTGTACCTTTTTTCATTTCCGTGAAACTTACTTTTTTCATATTAATTATTTGATCCTGAACTTAATAATGATAATTGAGTGATTTTGTCCTCTCCAAGTTCGTCAATTATTTTAATTGGATAATCACCTGTAAAATAGTGATCGGTTAATTGTGGATAATCATTATTTCTCTTTTCAAATCCTATAGCTTTGTATAAACCGTTTATACTTAAAAATTTAAGAGATTTTGCTTTAACATAATCACAAATTTCATCAACAGACATGTTTGCTGCTAATAGCTCTTTTTTAGATGGCATATCAATTCCATAGAAATCAGGATATTTAATTTCTGGAGAAGCAATTCTCAAATGAACTTCTTTAGCTCCTGCTTCATACAACATTTTTACAATTTTATATGAAGTTGTACCTCTCACTAGCGAGTCATCCACTAGTACAATTACTTTATTTTTTATAGCAGACTGATTAGCATTTAATTTTAGCTTGACACCTAAACTTCTAATTTTTTGAGCAGGTTCTATAAATGTCCTTCCAACATAATGGTTTCTTATAAGACCTAAATCAAATTTTATATTTTTTTTTTGAGAATAACCAATAGCTGCAGCATTACCCGAGTCAGGAACTGGCACCACTAAATCAGCTTTTAAATTATCTTCGATCGATAATTCAGATCCAAGCTTTTTTCTATATTCATAAGCTGTTGTCCCGTCAATTAAACTATCTGGTCTAGAAAAATAAATATATTCGAATACGCATGGTCGTTTTTTTCTTTTTGGAAACGGCTTTAAACTTTTTAAATTATCATTCTCAATATAAACTATTTCACCATTATCGACCTCTCTAATAAACTTAGCACCTATAATATCTAGTGCACAAGTCTCTGAGGTGAAAACATACGAATTTTTCAATTTTCCAATTACCAAAGGTCTTATTCCATAGGGATCTCGAACTCCGATCATAGTATTTTGCGCTATCATAACCAATGCATACCCTCCTTGAATTTGAAAGAGTGTATCAATTATTTTGTCTATAGTTGTTAATCTTTTTGATTTAGCAATTAATTTTACAATTGTCTCTGTATCTGAGGTAGTATAAAAAATTGATCCATTCTCTACCATTTTATTTCTTAAAGTTATAGCATTAGTCAAATTACCATTATGTGAAACCGCTATTCCCCCAGCATTAGTGTCAGCATAAAATGGCTGAACATTCCTAAGAGTTGTTCCACCTGTTGTACTGTATCTGTTATGACCGATTGCAAAATTTCCTGGTAACTTTTTTAAAACTTCTTCATTATTAAAATTGTCTCCTACTAGACCAAACCTTTTTTCAGAATGATATTTCTCACCATCAAAGGAAACTATTCCACATCCTTCTTGGCCTCTATGTTGAAGAGCATGTAATCCAAGTGCAGTTAAAGTAGACGCATCCTTTGTATTGCTAATTCCAAATACACCACACTCTTCTTTTAATTTTGGATTATATATTTTCAATTTTTTCTTTAGCATCTTCATATTCTTTTTTACTTGGAAATTCTTTTATAAGAAAGTTACTACCTTTTTCAACCCAATCAAAGCTTATTGATTTATTTAAGTTTATAGGCCATCTATTGAGGTTATAAACTATATTAATAGTTGTAAATATACAAACAGCGATAATATATCCACGAACGAATCCAAATAAAAAACCAAAAAATTTATCCAAACTACCTATTCCAGTATACTTAATTGTTTTTCCAATACCTTTATTGATCAACAAAATAACAAAAATTACTAATACAAAAATACTTACGCCTAAAGCTATATCTAAGAGGTATTCATTATCAATTATATTATTCACATAAGGTTTAATTTTGGGAAATAAAATAAGAGTGATTACATACGCAAGTAACCATTTACTTGCCACTAAAATACTTAGAACAAAACCTTGTTTTGTACATTTAATCAAAGATAAAAAAGTAATTATTAAATAAATGATATCAAATACTGAAATAGAGTCTCTTATTTGATTTATAACATCCATTTAATTGGTATTTCCAAAAGGTTTAAACGAAATTAGAAAACATGGTAACAATGTTAATACCAATAACATAGCTAACATCATTGCAAGACCAGTGAAGATACCAAAATAAATTGTGGGAATAAAATTTGATAAAACCAGTATAGAAAATCCAAAAACTATGGTGATAGAAGTGTTTAATATTGCAATACCGACAGTTGAATGACAAACTTTTAGAGTTTTATTATAGTCTTTAATTTTTGAAAACTCTTCCCTAAATCTATAAATATAATGAATACTATTATCTACAGCAATTCCAATAGTGATAGCGGCTATAGTGATTGTCATCATGTCTAGAGCAATATTAAAAATTCCTATTACACCCAATATAAAAAAAGCAGCAATAAAATTTGGCACTATTCCAATAACTGATAATTTTAAATTTTTAAATAAAATTAAAAACATAATAAATATTGCAATCATAACAAATCCTAGTGTTAGAATTTGAGATTTGAATAAACTTTGAAGCAAATTATTAAAAATTATTAATACGCCAGCTAATTTAAATTCATCTTCCTTTAGGTTAAGTTTATTTTTTAAGTCATAATTTATTTTTTTAATTAGTTCGTTTCTCCTCAAATCTTTATTTGAATCTTTCAATCTCAAGTTAATACGTGCCTCTGAGTTTTCTATAGATATATACGGGCTTACAATTTCATTTTTGATATTTTCTGGTAATTTATTATATAATACACCCATCTCTAGAGATCCAAGTGGCTTGTTGTTATTTAAACTCTCAGCAACTTTTAACACAGAGCTAAATGATAAAACTTTTCCAACATGCTCTAAATTTTCCAGGTAATTATGAACCTTTTGAATCTTTTCAATTTTATCTTTTGTAAACCAATATTTAGTGTCGTCAGTCTCAACTTCTCCCCAGTCATCCTCATCTTCTTTAATAATCTCATTTTCATCATTCTTTGGAAATTTAAGTATTATTTCAAGAGGAGTTGTACCTCCTAGTTCGTCATCAATAAGTTTCATACCTTTATAAATTTCAGTATCTTTATCAAAATAATTTATAAAACTATTTTCTACTTTAAGCTTTGAAATACCAATTAAGCTAATAAATATAAAAATTAAAGATGATGCATAAATTATACTTTTATTTTTTTGAGTAAAATTTGACAAAATATTTGTTATTTTTGAGTCACTAGTTGCTTCGAGACTGTAAACATTTTTCTCATCAATTATGTTCACAAGGCTAGGCAATAATGTAAAGGTTGTAATCATTGATGTCAAAATTCCAATTGTCATCATCCAACCGAAATCGATTACAGGTTTTATTCCGCTAAATACTAAAGATAAAAATGCACAAATAGTAGTTAAACCAGTGTAAAGTATTGGTAAAAACATTTTATTTGTTGCTGTCGTAACTATTTTAATTTTATTAGAACTTGACATTTCTTTTTTCAATTGGAGAAATCTTGTGCTTAAGTGAATATTCATGGCCATAGTTAAAATTAACATTAGTGCGATGAAATTTGATGAAATAACTGTTACTTTCCATCCTAATAAACCTAATAAACCCAACATTACAACCACAGAAAATAAACAGCTAGTTAATGGGATAATAACCCAAACTAATTTTTTAAAAACAAACCAAAGTGTTGCAATTATAAAAATAAGTACACCTACACCAAAAATAATTATGTCATTTTTTATAAATGACATCATATCATCAGCTATCATTGGAATTCCGCCTAAGTGAATATTTGCGTTATTTTTGTATTCATCTATTACTTTTCTTATTTCATTTATATTTTCATGATTTTTCTTTTTTTTTAAATCTTTGTATATCTCCAACTCTTTTTCATCAGAAATTAAGTTTATTTTATTATCTTCTTTAATATAAACAATAATTCCAGATGTTTTCCCATCCTCACTGATTACAAAATTTTTGAAAACAGGACTGTTCAAAATCTCTGAAAATCCTTTTTCTTTATCAATACCGTCACTTTTAAGAGTGCTAAAATTTTTTAGTTTATCACTAAGAGTTTCGTCAGTACTATTCAACAAGGGTACATCTAAAACTGTTATTACGTTATAAACCCAATCTAAACTTTGAATTTTGTATTTTAAACTTAATAAGTTATTAATCGAATTTTCAGAAATCATCTCATCTTTTGGAGAATAAGTTAGAACAAGAAATTCTTTTGAATTGTATCTTTTATTTATTTCATTCAAGTATTTAAGATCTGGATCCCCATCAAGCAATAAAGTTTCAGATGATGCATCAAGTCTAAAGTCTTTTGAAAAATAAAAAGAGAATATAATTATCACCAGCAAAATACATAAAACTGATTTTGGTTTATTAATTACATTTTTTTCGTAAAAATTGGCTAACATTGATTAGCTTATATATTTAAAATTAATTATTTTGAATATCTTTAAATTTGGTAAACATTGCCTCAAATTCAAGGAAAATGTTACCTGTTGGACCATGTCTCTGTTTACCAATGATAATTTCAGCAAGATTTGAAACTTCGTTCATTTTTGCTTGCCATTCTGCATATTCTACAGTTGCTGGTCTTGGTTCTTTTCTTTCTAAGTAGTAAGCTTCTCTATAAACAAACATAACGACATCTGCATCTTGCTCGATTGATCCAGATTCTCTCAAATCTGCTAGCTGAGGTTTGTTATTATCTCTTTGCTCGACCGCTCTCGATAATTGAGATAAAGCTAAGACTGGCACAGATAATTCTTTTGCTAAAGCTTTTAAACCTTGTGTTATCTCAGAAATTTCCTGAACTCTATTATCTCTCCTAGAGTTCATAGCTGTCATTAGCTGGATGTAATCTACAACTATCATATCTAATCCATAAATTCTTTTAATACGTCTTGCTCTGTTACTTAAGGCAGCAATACTTATAGCTGGTGTTTCGTCAATGAATAACGGAAGTTCAGAGATATCTTTTGAAGTTTCTATAAATTTATCAAATTGATCTTCAGAAATTTTTCCTCTACGAATATCATTTGACTTAATTCTTGATTGCTCAGCTAAAATTCTAGTTGAAAGTTGCTCAGACGACATTTCTAGAGAAAAAAATGCTATACAAGATTTTGTTCCTTTTTCTTGAATACTTTTAGCAGCATTGAAAGCAATATTAGTTGCTAAAGCAGTTTTACCCATTGAAGGTCTACCAGCAATAATTATTAAATCAGATTTGTGTAAACCGCCTAATTTATCATCTACATCCCTTAAACCAGTGGGAACACCTACTATACCTTGATCATTTTTATATGCGTTAGACGCCATCTCAATTGTTAATTTTAATGCCTTATCAAACTTGGTAAGAGATGAATTTAAAGAACCTTTTTCTGCAAGATCAAATAATGCCTTTTCTGACTCTTCGATAATAGACTGTCCGTTTTGGTCAATATCATTTAATTTTGCGCTGTATATTGTGTTTTCTGAAATTTTAATTAATTGTCTTTTAACGTACAAATCATATATTATTTTTGAATATTCAATAGTCTGTCTCGTTGATGAAGAAAATTTTGTAATTTTTACCAAATACTCAGGTATATCTATTTTATCTTTTTCATTTTCAAAGTAGTTTTTGAGAGTAATTGGATTTGCAAGCATACCGCTGTAAACTAGTTTTTCAATAGCTTCGAATATTTTTTTATGCAAAGGGTCATAAAAATTTGAAGATTTTATTATTAAACTTACTTCATCAAAAATTTCGTTTGAAATTAATATTGAACCTATGACCGATTGTTCTGCTTCTATATTATTGGGTAGTTCATCTAGATTATTTTTTACTATATCTAAACTCTGCATTTAAAATTGATAATAAAAATCTAATATATTAACAAGTGTTTATTTTGCCTGGGGAAAAGTTTGTATAATCTATTTAGTTTCCTCTTGAGCAGAAACGTTTATAAAAATATTTGTTTGAACTTCTGAGTGTAAATTTATCAATACTTTGAATTTGCCTAAAGTTTTTATATCTTTTACTGGTTGTATATTAGATGAATTTATATCTATATTTTCATTATCTTTTAATATTTTAGATATTTCTGTAGGCTTAACTGAACCATACAATTCTTTATTTTCAGTGCTTAATTTTTCTACATTATAAACTTTATTTTGAATTTTATCTGAAATGTCTTTAGCAGACTTCTTTTTTTCCAAATCTTTTTTACTAAGGTCTTTTTTTAATTTTTCTACAGCATCAATATTTGTCTTTGACGCGAAAAGAGCTTTTTTTTTAGATATTAAAAAATTTCTCGCAAATCCTCTTTTCACTTCAACAATATCTCCTATGGATCCAATTTTTCTTAAATTTTCAAGAAGTATAACTCTCATTATATTAATGCTAAATTTCTAGCCCTTTTTATAGAAAGAGAAAGTTCTCTTTGTTTTTTTTGTGAAACTGAGGTAATTCTTGAAGGTAATATTTTGCCATTTTCAGAAGTATATTTTTTTAATAATTTAATATTTTTGTAATCAACTTTTGGAGCACCTTTTATTGACAAAGGGCACTTTTTTTTAAATTTAAATTTATTTGGTTGAAATATACTTAATTTTGAAAAATTACTTTGTGTATTTCTTTTCTTATTTTTTTTCATAAATTATTGTTTTTTTTGTTCCTCATCTTTTTCAAAGTAATTAGTGTTCAAATCAAATTCTTTTACTTTAACAGTTAAATACCTTAGTAGATTTTTATCTATTTTTTCACTTTTCTCTAATTCGCTTATCATCTTACCGTCACCTTTAATTTTAAAATGAATATAATTTCCTTTTTTATTTTTTTTTATAATATATGAAAGATTTAATAAGCCCCATTCTTCTGTTTTAACTAACTCGCCTTTATTCTTTTCAACTATTTTTGTATATTTATCTTTAAGTGAATTAAGCTGACTTTGGGTTGTATCCTGTCTCGCAACAATAGTATGTTCGTATAAACTCATAATTTTAATTTAAAAGAATTCAGGATATACTATTATAGATATTTAAATACAACACAAAAATAAACAATGAGATTTCAATGTTTTCAGTAGTTTTCCCCGGCCAAGGCTCCCAGACTGTTGGAATGTCTAATGAATTTTATAGTAAATTCGAATTATTCAAAAAAATTTATAAAGAGGCAGACGATATACTTGGTTATTCAATATCTAAATTAATTTTAGAGGGACCTGTAAAAGAATTGAATTTAACACAAAACACTCAGCCTTCAATCTTTCTTGTAAGTTACTCGATATTTAGACTAATAAATGAAGAATTTAACATTGATTTGAACAAAGCTAAATTTTTTACTGGTCATTCTTTAGGTGAGTATAGTGCATTATGTTGTGCAGGATTATATAATTTTGAGACAACTTTGAGGCTTTTGAAATCAAGAGGTTTAGCTATGCAAAATGCAGTACCTGAGGACAAGGGTGGCATGGTTGCGATTTTGGGTTCAGACATAAATACAATAGAGCAAATATTAGATGAAAATAAAAAAGAATTTGAGTGCTACATTGCAAATGATAATTCAAATTTTCAAATAATAATAAGTGGACTTAATGAGGATTTAGATAAATGTGTGGCTGTTTTAAATAGATTAAAAATCAAAAATATGAGATTACCTGTTAGTGCCCCATTCCATTGCAAACTAATGAATGCAGCCACTGAAACAATGAAAAAAATTTTATTA
>MDTA01004669.1_pt1 | contig 16487 bp, 16 predicted proteins | sample 811151 | NCBI WGS metagenome assembly MDTA01 (sample SAMN05326648, study PRJNA326480) | marine metagenome | isolation source: seawater | place: Indian Ocean: South | collected 2010 | reverse complement strand
TGATTATCTGGCTTTTCCCTAAATTTATTCGTGAAACTGCCTATGATTTTGTTGCAAAACGACGAAAATCTATCTTTGGGGTCACAGATATATGTGTTTGGGATGAGTTTTCACCAACCCGAGGGATAGATCAGTGATCAAGAAGTGGTGGAATTTTCTGAGGCAAAAGAGAACAGACATTGAAGCAACGACTATTGGAACTGCTTTTGTTTTAGTTGGTATCTATCATTTTCTAGATCAAGATTTCTTTGAAGCGATTGTACCTACGTGGTTTCCTTACCCATCATTCGCTAACCTTGCTTCTGGTGCTGCAGAAGTTATTCTTGGGCTGATGCTGATAGCTCCTAAGTTCCGAAGAATTGGCGCATGGGGACTTTTAGCACTCCTTATTGCTGTTTATCCTGCCAATATTGATATGTTCGTTAATGACGTTGACGTGCAAACGAATGTTCAAGGTATAACAGAACGAATAGAAGATGCTGACGGAGTGAGACTTAGAAATTTCATCCGTCTGCCTTTTCAATTTCTTTTCGCATGGCTTGTGTGGCGACACACTAAACAGCGATCTAGCCTCAGTCAGGTCTCTTAGCCGTCAACAGTAATAACAACGCCACAGCTTGTATCATCTTTTCGTTGAACAAGTCTGGTAATCCGACCCAGCCCCGTAATCAAAATAAATTGAATTCCATATTTTTTCTTTATGTTCTTTTGAACACTTTCGAATTCTTTGCCAAATGTTAGATGAGCAGTTCCTTTAACGACTTCAGCTCCATCAAGAGGCTCGCCACGAGAATTACTTGCAACAAGTTCAACATTCGGGTTATTCAGAATACGTTTGGCTTTCCATGAAGAGGATTCAGTTGTAAAGCCAACTTCTCTTTCCCTCAAGTTAACAATCCAGACAGGGCATTTCTTTTTTCGACCATCTTTTGTAAAAGTTGTTAAAGAAATGTATTTATTTTCACCAATATTCATAGTTCCCTTAATAGATCTTTCTACTGTACTGATCAAAAGTGCGGGTTCGACTTAGGTTTCTTTGAGGGACTGTACCTGTGCAAGAAATGTGCATGATAGAACGTCGTGGCCTTCATCTACTAGGTTCACTTTTATGACTCCGAGTTCAGGAGGGCCAACCCATTTGGCATGTGTTACTAAAGGACCTGACCTTCCTCCTATCAAATATCTGACATCTAAACCGCTAACAATACATGGGGTCTTTAAATGTTCTTCTGCAAAAACTTGTGCGCTTACTTCACCAATGAGTGTCATGATTGCCCCCTGAACAAAACCTCCAGGTCTTCGGACTGCTTCCTTGGGCACCATGTTTACGCCACCTGTTGCTTTGTCGGTAATGGTAATACCAGCTAAGTCTTCTACAGGCTGTTCAAGAGGTGGTAATTCTAGTGACCCCATTCTTTCTCTCACCTTGGCTACATCAGGCTTAGCTTCACCATTACGCAAGGGGGTTCTCATGAACGTTATTTGTGCGTGGCCAACTGGAATTTTATTTTCGTTTACATATTCCAGTTCCTCTATCATAAGACGTTTACCATGGCGGAGAATTGTGCTGGTAGCTTCAATGATTTCTGATCTAACGGCTTGGGCACGTCGGAATGAAAAATCTGTTGTAAAAGTCCAGTCATCAACGAATGATTCAAGACGCATCCCTACAACAGTGTCAGCAAGAAGCATAAGTGGCGCAATTCTTATAATCCCGTGTGATGTTAGATTCTTGTTTACGTTGACGTGCCCTTTTGATGGGTCGACTAAATCAGGTCTCGCACCCATGCGTGCCATGACACTCAGAAATTCTGATGGAAATTCAGGTTCTGACATGTGTTGCGCCCTATTAAGCTAGGCTGACATCCCGTTCGTAGGGAGGGGGGTCAATCCTGGTGCCTGGTGTCCAACTCACTGGCAAATGTTTAATACCTCCAATAAAGTTTGACCGAAGCCTTTCAGGTTCACCTTCCAATTGCATATCGGGCATGCGAGTCGCTATTTCTCTAAATATTAATCGGAGTTCTGCTCGAGCTAAATTAGCACCCAGACAGTAGTGAGCACCACCGGCGCCAAAGGCAATATGATCATTTGGCGTGCGTGTTATATCAAAGGTAAATGGATCATCAAAAACATCCGAGTCTCTGTTGGCTGAGATGTACCACATAACTACTCTGGTATCTTTTGGGATTTCTTGTCCTAATAATTCTGTATCAGCTGTTGTGGTGCGACGGAAATGAAGAACGGGGCTAGCCCAACGAATAATTTCATCGACGGAGGTATCTAAATATTTATCAGGGTCGGATTTGAGAAGTGAAAACTGCTCTGGGTGAGTCAGTAGCGCATGCATTCCGTGCGCTGTTGCATTTCTTGTTGTTTCATTTCCGGCAACTGACAAGAGAAGCATGAAAACATCTATCTCTAACTCTGTTAGCCGGTCACCATCTATTTCTGCGTTGACTAGCTTCGTCATTATGTCATCTTGTGGATCGATTCCACGTTCAGCGGCTAATTGATGGGCATACGCATACAATTCCATTGCGGCAACACCAGGGTCTCCCTCATACTCAGGGTCATCAATGCCAATAAGGTCATTCGACCATTTAAATAAGAGATGTCTGTCTTCTTGCGGAACACCTATAATTTCTGCGATTGCTTGCAATGGAAGCTCAGCAGCTATTTCTTCAACAAAGTCGGCCGCACCATTTTCGATAACATTATCAACAATCAGAGTTGCGCGATGGGCAAGGTATTGTTCGAGCAGTCTCATCATTCTAGGAGTGAACCCTTTACTTACTAATCGACGGTACCGAGTATGTTTTGGGGGATCCGTATAGAGCATGTTAAGACCTCGTTGGTCAACGAATCCACTATCGTCGCCAGGTGGTCTGGGATCTGGAATACTTATGCCCCCTACTTCACTTGAATAGAGTTCGTTATCTCTGTTAACGACTGTAACGTCTTTGTGCCGAACGACGTTCCAGAAACCTCCCCCGTCGGGATGAGTATGCCAGAAGAGTGGGGCCTCGTTGCGAAGTACTTTGAACATTTCGTGATGCTCCATCCGAACGAATCGATCAGCATCAAGTAGATCAATATCTTCGATGTTCATTTAACTCCTTCACTTTCTATGTTAGATCAAAACAATCTGTTACGAATCACTTTGATACTCAATGGGATTTCATTTTTGATTGGGGGGGACTATTATTTTAATAACGCTAATTAATGAACCTCATTAATTTTGGACTGCAAGGAAATGATATGCCTAATGAGCTCAATCTTTCAAATGACCCATACATAATTGTTTCATCAGATTCTCACGCAGGACTCCAGTGCGAAGAATACCGCCCGTATCTGGAATCCTCAGTTCATGCAGAATTTGATGAATATGTAGCTGAACGACATGAAAACCGTCGACTCACCGAGGAGATCAATGGAGAGTATGTAGCCGAGTGGGAAGGGAAGAATGCAGAAGGTTTAAAGGGAGCTTATGACCCTGATATTCGTGATAAAGAATTAGACGCAGATGGAATTTCTGGAGAAATTATTTTCGCTGACGGTGATGCCGTAACGGGAATGGAGTCACCTCCATTCGGGGCAGGCCTAGCCGCAGGCCAAATAACGGATCCACGTCTTGCATATGCAGGAGCAAGGGCGCATAACAGGTGGCTTGAAGAATTCTGTGCTACCAGTCCTGAGAGAAGAGCCGGTGTTGCTTTGGTTCCAATTACACACGGTGTTGACGAAGCGGTTAAAGAAGTTGAAGCTTTAGCTGGAAAACCGGGAATTAAAGGCGTGATGATCCCTACCCTCTGGCATGATGCTCCTCCTTATGGAACTGATCATTATGATAAATTTTGGGCAGCATGCGCAGAAGCAGGCCTTGTTATTCATACCCATTCTGGTGAAGCTGATTTTCCAAGTTATGGAGAAAATATTGCTATGTATGTTTCTGAAGTTGCGTTCTGGACCCACAGAGCATTATGGCAATTATTGTTCAGCGGGAAATTTGATAAATTTCCTGGATTGAAATATTGCGTGGTTGAGTGCGGAAGTTGGTGGGTTGGTGATCTCCTCTGGAAAGCTGACGTCAATTTTGGTGCGAGTTGGAAAATTAAGAAAATGAGTAGTCGGATGAAGGGTCTATTGACGAAACTTCCATCTGAATACTTTGGAGATAGTGTCTTTATCGGAGCGTCTACAATGAGTAGGTACGAAATTCGTGAACGTCACCGTAACGGCATAGACGCACTTATGTGGGGAACGGATTATCCTCACCCTGAAGGGTCTTGGCCAAACACCGTGCATCGTCTTGAAACTGATTTTCAAGATGTTTCGATTGAGGACACACGAAGGTTATTGGGTCTAAACGCGATTGAATGTTACGACTTAGACGTTGAAGGACTTACCACTGTTGCGAATAGAATCGGGCCTACCCCTGAAAAACTCAATCAAGACCCATCTTTGAGGACTAGTTCAACTGCAAAGCGTGATGCACGTTGGTGGTTTGATGAGTATGGAATTGAATGGAGTGGGCCTGAAAACGGCTTTAGATAGGGGACACCATGAGCATTAAACTGCCTGAAACAGAGCATCATATTGTTATTTCTGCTGACAGCCACTGCGGAGCAGACCTTCGAGGCTACAAACCTTACCTTGAAAAAAAGTATCATGAAGATTTTGAGGAATGGGCTGATGCTAGTGAAGAAGCGGCAAAACAACAAGAAGCCCTGTTTGCAGGTAGGGGAAGGTCCACTAGAAACGTAGGTATTGATGGAGATCCAGAATTAGATGCCGATAAAAATTATTCGTCAGAGAGGCGATTGCGTGACCAGCAGGAAGATGGTGTTGTCGGCTTCGTTCTTTTCCCGAACACACAACCACCCTTTGCGCCGCAGGCTGCAACCCAATTTGAAGCTCCCCCGTATAGCGATAACTTTGAACACCGCTGGGCCGGACTACGCGCACATAATCGGTGGCTAAAAGACTTTGTTGATGAGGCTCCTATCCAACGCGCAGGGATAACCCAAATTTTCCTTGGAGATGTTGAAGGCTCAGTGAAAGAAATTGAATGGGCGGCAGAAAATGGCCTGAGAGGCGGGATACTGGTTCCGGGAGCACCACCCGATTCACCTTTTGAGCCCTTATATTCAGAGTCTTACGAACCTATCTGGGCTGCTGCAGCAGCAAATGATATGACGCTGAATCATCATGCTGGTGGAGCTACACCCAATTTTGGCAACCACTTCCCTTCCTCATTGGCTGTTTTCATGCTTGAGGTTTCTTGGTGGTCTCAGAGAGCACTCTGGCATTTAATCTTTTCTGGAGTTTTTGAACGCTACCCTGAATTACGTTGGATTAATACCGAAACGGGCACTGCATGGGTGCCGGACACGTTGGAGAAACTCGACTCGTTCTATCATCGTATGAAATACTCAGAATTTGGTTCAGAATCAATTTTTGGTGGAATGGCGGTAGAGCATCTGAGTTTAAAACCAAGCGAATATTGGTTACGTCAATGTCATGTCGGAGCGAGTTTCCTGCGCCCAACTGAAGCTCCGCTATGCGCAGAGATAGGTATTGATAATATTTTGTGGGGTTCGGACTATCCACATATTGAAGGCTCGCACCCTCATACTAAAGAACATCTTCGCCTGACCTTTGCAGATCTAAATCTTGGACATGTAACAAAGCTGTTAACTACGAACTCGGCAAGAGTGTACGGATTTGATCTTGAGGCACTGAAGCCTTTGGCTGAAAAGTACTGTCCAACAAAAAATGAGATAGCAACCCCAATTTCCTATTCGGATATTCCCGATACTGCTAAAGGATGCCCTGGGATGAACCCACTTAATCAAGTTCAAGAAGTCGCATAGTGACTCCTCCTATTGAAATTTCAGGATCCGTTTCTGTAGTTACTGGTGGAGCCAGCGGAATTGGCAAGGGAATAGTAAAAGCCCTCTTAAAAAACGGGGGAAGTGTTGTTGTTGCAGATATTGAAGAGCAACCAATTAACGATACGGTTTCTGAATTTGAAGCTCTCGGATCAGTCGAAGGGTATGTCACCGACGTCTCCAGTGAAGCTTCTGTAGAGGAACTATCACAATATGTTTTCGGTAAATATGAGAAATGCAATCTTCTCTTCAACAATGCTGGAGTGGGCTCCGGCGGTGGAGGAAAAGCATGGCAGAATGAACCAAATGACTGGAAATGGTGTTTTGGAGTAAATGTCTTTGGCCCCGCAAATGGAGTTATTTCGTTTGTTCCCAAGATGATTGAGTCAGGCGAACCTGGTCACGTGATTAATACATCATCAGGTGACGGTGGCTTTGCTCCAGTCCCGATGGCGTCTGTTTATGCTTCAAGCAAAGCCGCTGTCAGTTGTTTTACGGAAGCATTAAATCATCAACTACTTGAGGAAACTGACAATATGGGAGCTTCGGTTTTCTACCCATCAGGTGGATTAATGAATACTGGGCTATTTACTTCACAGCGCAACCGGCCAAAAGAGCTGGAACGTGTGAGAGGTGGAACTGGGCGAAAATCTATGTCTTTTGAAGAGTTGAAGTCACTTCTTGAGAAAGCTGGAAGAGACGTCAAAGTTGCTGACCTTGATGAAATGGGAGAATTTGTTGTTGCGGCAGTCAAGGAACGCCGGTACATCATAGGGCGTGACTTGGAAGATACTGTTGAGCTCTTACACAGAAGAGCGGACGCTATATCAAACTTTCTGTGCCCTCCACATCATGAGATGGGGATTTAGCGCTCGCTTTCAATTCCTCTAGCTTTTCTTCAGCTACTTTCCTGTCTTCTTCGCTCATGAAGAACTGGTCTTTCATTTTCTTAATTGTTTTAATGGGCCAATACTTTGTAGCTAATTGCCATCCAGCAAGCGCAAGGATCGCACCAACGATGATGTCAAGCCAAAAGTGATTAGCTGTAATGACTACAACAACAGTTGTTAGGATCGGGTGAAGGAGCATCAACCAACGTGCAGGGGTCTTTAGGATCCGTATCGCTGCGAGTGCTATGAGTAGTGCCCACCCGACATGCAAGGATGGCATAGCAGCGAACTCATTTGCTGCCTTTGCTATGCCCAACGCATATGGGTCCGGTCCAAATACTTTTGCAGTATCAATAAAACCGTATGAAGCCATGAGCCGTGGCGGCATTAGTGGGAAAAGTAAATGGATAATCAAACCTGAGAAAGTTGCTATGCATAAAGACGCTCTGACTTGTGGCATCCATTCAATTTTTCGGATCATAACCCACAGTAAAAAGGCAATCATTGAAGGGAAATGCATAATGAAATAGAAGGTATTAGCTACCTTTATCAGAACTTCGGAATCAATAAACCAGCTCTGTAATTTAGCTTCGCTTGGGAAACCCAACCAGTCTTGAAATTTGACAAGATCTACTGCATTTTCTGCAGCAATCTTTGTTGAGTCAGCGGTTATTCTTCTGACCGTTGAATACCCCAGCCAGAGCAAGCCGAAAGTAGCCAAATTCAAAAAAACTGTTGTTGTTCTACTTTGTTTTTGAATCCAGACGATGATCTTATTTATTTTTGGTGTAAGACTTTGGATTACTTGCTCCATCTAACCCCCAACGTATTATCCCATACTAAAACGTTTGAGGAAAAAACGTTTGTTGTTATCAAAAAAGGAACAATTTATAAGTACCAAGTGGATGACAGCAGAAGACAATATTAGTGTTTCTAAGAACCTATGAGTTTTGAAGCCTCTATTTCCCCTATTACCGAAACTGATGAGGAGTTGGAATCATTATTGTCTGACTCTGGGATTGAACTTCCGCCTCTTCTACCAGCCATTGCTTTCGCTACTGGAGATCTATCCTTTATCCCTTCGGATATTCAATTGGATCCCTCGAAAACGCTTGAAGAACAAGGGGGATTAACGAATGAGGAACAATCCGCTATCCGTATGCGAGCAATTGAAGGTTTAAAACGACTTCGGGATAATTCTGCTGGGAGATCTTCCATTAGCAATAAAGATTTACAGACAATTATGTCTTGGGCTTGTGGAACACGGTTAGAGGGTTCATATCTGCAGATGATGATGGAGGAGTTAGCACCTGAAGATAAAGACCTCCGCTCCCCTAATTGGAATACTGATGAATTGTCTCTCGATCAAGAATTTACTGTGGCTATCATTGGCGCTGGCATGTCAGGAATATTGGCAGCGTACAGGCTGAAGCAAGCTGGAATTAATTTTGTGCTTTTTGAAAAGAATGAGGGTATCGGTGGCACGTGGTTGGAGAATACCTATCCGGGGTGCAGAGTTGATGTCTCTAATCACGTTTATTCATATTCGTTCATGCAAAAACACGACTGGCCATACTTTCATTCTACGCAGGATGTTTTATTGAAATATTTTAATGATTGTGCAACTGAATTTGGAATTCGAGAGAACATCCGATTCAACACTGATATTTCTTCAGTTGCTTGGATTGAAGACACGAGTACATGGTCCTTGGAGATATCAGCGGCTGGGACAAGCGAAATCTTTGAATGCCAAGCTGTCGTAAGCGCCGTCGGGCAGCTAAACCGCCCGTCGTACCCTAATATCTCAGGTAGAGAAAGCTTTGAAGGAGATTCGTGGCATTCAGCTACTTGGAACCATGACTGCAGCCTAGAGGGCAAGAGAGTTGCAGTGATAGGTACAGGGTGCTCAGCTGTTCAATTTATTCCTCGTGTCGCTGAACTCGCTGCGCAAACAACTGTTTTTCAAAGGACACCAAATTGGTTAATGCCAAGGCCTCAATACCAGCAAAAAGTACCTGAAAGTCTAGAGTGGTGCTTTAAACACATACCGAATTACCACAATTGGTTTCGGTTGCATCTTTTCTGGCGAAGCCATGAAGGGTTATTAGCGAGACTTGAACTAGACGACTCATGGGCAGATCCCGGAGACAGATCTATAAGCGCTGCAAATCACGAATTAGGGGTTTTGCTACGAATGTATTTAGATAGCGAATTTTCTGATAGGCCTGATCTATTAGAGAAGGTGACACCCTCTTATACAATGGGTGCGAAACGATTTGTTATTGATGACGGGCTTTGGGCAGAAACCCTTCACGCTGAAAACGTTGAATTATGCACCGAACCTATCGAATCAATATCTGCGTCTGGTATTACAACCAAATCTGAGGGTCTGAGAGAATTCGATGTAATTATCTATGGCACGGGCTTTAAGGCCGCTGAGTTCTTAACTCCAATGAATATTATTGGTCGTGATGGTGTCAATTTACATGAGCAGTGGGACGGAGACGCGCGAGCTTATCTTGGAATCGTGACTCCTAATTTTCCAAATTTCTTTTTCCTCTATGGACCTAATACAAATATTGTTATTAATGGAAGCATCATCTATTTCTCAGAATGCGAAGTGCATTACATCACTCAGTGCCTCAAACATTTACTGGAAAATCAGTTGCAGTCATTAGATGTTAAAGCTGTTGTTCATGATGATTACAACAAGCGAATTGATGAAGGGAACCAGAGAATGGCGTGGGGATTATCAGACGTAAATAGCTGGTATAAAAATGCGAGCGGTAGGACTGCACAAAATTGGCCTTTCTCGCTGCTTGAATATTGGGAACAAACTCGTGATATCAAACCTTCTGATTATCACATGACCTAGTTACAAAGTTTAATTGTTTCACGAAATTCATCTATGATCAGTTACTCATGACTGCAGAGTTTTTTTTAGATGTTAGGGATTCTGGAACCGGACCGGCAATCATTTTTACGCATGGATGGACCGACAATAGATCCGCATGGGATGACGTTATTGAAAGTCTGCAGGATGAAGCTAGATGCCTCGCTTGGAGCATTCGAGGCCATGGAAATTCATTTTCTCCTCCTCCAGGTGAGTACACACGAGATCATACGCTTAGTGACCTTAAATGGATTACTGAAAAATCAGAAGGAAAAGTCATTCTTGCTGGCCATTCTTTAGGTGGATACCTTTCATTGGCGCATTGTCTCCTTCACCCAGAAAATGTTGCTGCTTTGATACTTGTCGGAGCTGGTCCAGGATTTAGGAAAAAAGAATCCATAGATCAGTGGAACAGTTCTGTGATTAAAAGTGCGAAAGAATTAGATTTACCAGAGGGCTCTGAAGCAACTGCATTACATACTGACGCTTGGGTTATTGATTCCTTAAGTGAGATTCAAGTGCCTACTCTTGTCATAGTTGGCGAACATGACAAACGGTTCAGGGTTTCAATGTCAGTTTTTGAGAAGTACTTGAATGTGAAATCTTCCGTGGTAGTCAAAGACGCTGGTCATTCAGTTCATCGGAAGAAGCCAGAGCAGGTTGCAGATGCAATTAAGGATTTCCTTCAAAAAATAACGCCTTAAGAAAAATGACGTTATGAAGGCAATCAACTAATGTCGCCCCACAGGAGGTAATTATGTCTGGCCCATTAGAAGGAATAAAGGTAATTGATATATCTGCAGTCATTTCTGGCCCTATGGCCTGCCAAGTGTTATGTGATCAAGGAGCAGAAGTAATCAAGGTAGAACCACTTGGAATGGGAGATATAACAAGAATAGGTGGCTTCCGCGTGGGCGATATTTCTGCAATGTACGCCTCGGCTAATAGGGGGAAACGTTCGATAGCTCTTGACTTATCACGAAACGAAGGCATTGAAGTCTTAAAAGAACTGGTGAAGACTGCAGACGTTATTGTCCAAAACTTTCGTCCTGGGGCTGTTGAAAGGATGGGGATCGGGCCTGAAACCCTAATGGGAATAAACCCTGATCTTATTTATGTCTCCATCTCAGGATTTGGTCCTAGTGGCCCTTATAGAGATTGGCGTGTATACGATCCGATTGTTCAATCAGTATCTGGGGTGGTGTCCATACAACAGAGTCCTGATATTCCCATTCCTGATCTTGTTCGAACAATTGTGTGTGACAAAACAACTGCCCTAACGGCATCAAATGCAATAACTGCAGCATTATTCGCACGCGCGTCAGGAAAATCAGCAGGACAGCACATTGAAGTGCCGATGCTTGACTCAGCTATCTATTGGATGTGGCCAGACGTATTTATGGGGCACACCATGTTTGGTACAGAAGTAGAACCTGGACCGTTGATTTATCAGATTTATCGACTTCAACAAACGGCTGACGGACACCTCGTCTACTTTTATGCCTCTGATAAGGAATTTGCAGGACTGTCTAGAGCTTTAGAACACCCAGAGTGGATAGATGATGAAAGATTTGCAACAGCTAAACAAAGAATGGTTCCTGAACATTTTGAAGCATTAGGATCACTTCTTCATAACGCGTTTCTTACCTTTACAACCAGCGAAATTATGGAAAGGCTTCATAGCCAAGAAGTCCCTGCTGCTCAGGTAAATAGCGTGGACGATGTATTCACCGACCCTCAAGTCGTTAACAATTCTATTATCCATGAATGGACTCACCCTGACGCTGGGCTCATAAAAATGGCAAGACCACCTGTTCGATGGGGTACGACAGAACCAGAAATTAAATGGTCAACGGATCATTTAGGCCAACACACCGAAGAGATCTTAAAAGAGTATGGCTTCACAGAAGCTGACATTCACGAACTGGAAAAATCTAATATTATTTCAGAGAATTAGAAACTTATATATTTATTAGTCATCGTCGGATGCTTCAAGTTCTTCACGTTGCCCTTCTTTAAATTCTTTTTGGGCTTTCCCAAGTGAACGTGCCAGACTTGGTAACTTTGCACCGCCGAAAAGAACCAAAAGGATGATCAATATGATAATAAGTTCACCTGTACCGAGACTTCCCATTAAATTATCCTTTCAACGCAATTCACTCTATTCATACAATAACCCTGTTTTTAGTTTGATTTCATATCAAATCAGGAAACTGCCTTCTTTACGCAGCTCAGATATGCCTGCCTGGATTAAGCCTTCCGGAAGGGTCAAACTCAGTTTTTAAGGCAGTTGTGATTTTAGTAACGACCGGGTCAATTGCTTTCTGAGGTTGTTGCCTATCTGCCCAAACAATTCCTACACCTATTGAGGCAACAAAATTGCCAGTTTCACTTCTGTCAATTTTGATAGCATCCGAGGGAGACAGCGACCACCTAAACCGTGGAAGACCCGGTGCACCCTCAACTTCTTCATAATTTCCCATGTTTAAAAGTTTTTTTGTTTGCTTCTCAACATCTAGTCTGTGCCCCTCTAAATGAACCCAGACTGTTTCACCATCCCAAAGAATAGCCGATGGTTTATACACATTATCAAAGACCTTCTGAGGGTCCTTTGATGCGGCCGTAAGCCATCTACTGGAAGGGGGTATGGGGTTTGTTCGTAATGAAACTTCAGCAAATAATCCAAGCGTTCCATAAGATCCCACCATGAGTTTATGAAGGTTGAAACCACTTACATTTTTAACAACTGGCGCTCCGCTTGTAATGATCTCTCCACCGGCAGATACATAACGAAGTTGCAAAACCGAATCGCGGATTCTACCTTTACCGAGCATATTTAAATCGTTTTCACCAACTGCTATTGCGCCACCTATGGTCCCACCTCTATCGGGAAGACAAGTTCGCTGTCCGTGTTTTTCAAGCTCAGTATGTAATTCGGAAACTGTTGTTCCAGCGAGAACTGTTACTGTCATCTCCTCAGGTTTAACTTTCATAATTCCTTCGGGTGCTTTAACAAACCTTGTGTTCTCTGCAGGAAACCCATTCTGGTTCCATCGAGTTTTCCTACCTTCAACAGCTATAGGACCAGTATCACCGATTTCTGAAGAGAATGCTTCAACTCGTTGATCCATGGATTCTTGCATTTATACCCATGTTCCTTCGGGAATATTGTTCAAAGTCTGTATGTCGGCACATGAATGGCCTGTGGGAAGAACTTTGCCAGGATTTATCCGGCACTGTGGATCAAATGCCGTACGAAGTTTATTTTGATGTTCTAAATCTGAATGAGTAAATAATTGCGACATAAATTCTTGCTTTTCTATTCCGATTCCATGTTCACCCGATAGAACTCCCCCAGCTTCAAGAGAAATTTTGACAATTTCTGCTGCGACTTGATGGACGCGGTCAAGTGTTCCTTCCTCATTAGCATCAAAGACAAGTAACGGGTGTAAGTTTCCATCTCCAGCATGAAAAACGTTCATAATTGTCAGGTCATTCTCCTCAGCAAGCTGGTTTACTTTATCTAGAACATTTGCAAGTTCTGAACGAGGGACAACAGTATCATGCAGATAATAATTTGGTGCTAGATAGGTGCTGGCTCCAAAAGCAGATTTTCGACCTTTCCATAACGCATCTCTTTGGTATGAAGTTTGGGCAATCTTTATATCATCTGCTTCATGAGTTTCTGCTATCTCACCAATTCGTAAAGCGTCTATCTCGACACCATCAGCGAGGCCCTCAACTTCAACTAGTAGCACCGCTCCCGCATTTGTTGGATAACCAGCAGGGATGTGTTGTTCGATAACTTCTATCGTTTTCTGGTCCATAGCTTCCATAGCTGCAGGAACAATCCCGTCGGCAATTATTGCGCTAACAGTCTCGGCTGCTTTCCTCATTGAAGGGAAAGAGATAAGGATTGTTTGAACATCATCGGGATTAGGAGTGAGCCGTACAGCGATCTTTGTTGTGATTCCTAAAGTTCCTTCACTTCCGATAAAAGCACCACGGAGATCAAGGCCTTCAGGTTCAGCATCAAGACCACCAAATAGTGCGACATCGCCGTCTGGAAGAACTACTTCCATAGCTAAGACATGGGTGTCTGTAACTCCATCTGCCAGACAGTGGGGCCCTCCAGAGTTGTTCGCTACGTTCCCACCTAATGTGCAGATCTGTTGGCTTGAGGGGTCTGGAGCGTAGTGAAAGCCCAGCGGTTGAAGATAATCGCTTAGCTCAAGATTTATAACTCCTGGTTCAACCCAAGCAATTCTATTATCGATATCAACTTCAAGTATGTTGTTCATTTTTGTCATGGCTATGACGATTGGGGCACCCAAAGGTATTGCTCCCCCTGCGAGTCCGCTTCCTGCTCCTCTTGGAATAACATGTCTTTCGTGTCGTTCAGCTATACGCATAATCTCTTGTACTTCCTGAGTTGATGTCGGGAAACAGACAGGTCCTGCTATCCCTCCTTCAAATACTGATTCATCTTTCGAGTATGCAATTCGATCATCAATGTCTTCTAAGACTCGGTCACGGGTAAGTGCTCTCTGAAGGTCGGCTACTACCGGATCGGTAGACAGATATTTGGATTCTCGGTATTGAGTAATCTTTCTTTGTATTTTTTGGATGTACTTCATTACAACTTTTATAGTATCGCCAGCACCTTCGGATAATGGTTAGTAAAAGTTATCAGATTTTGATTTTTCTTCTATCTGCTGAAATGCTGTCTTAAAGTCGGAGGGATTATGAACATACCAATAGGGCTCTCAGAAATAACTAGTCAATGGTTAGAAGCAGTGCTTCAAACGACTGATAAGTTTCATGATGTTGAAATTGAAAGCGTGACCTGTGCGAATATCGGTGAAGGTACAGGAATTTTTGGGGAAATAGGATTACTTGCCATTTCCTATACAAATGATACTGATCTTCCAGCGTCGATGGTAGTTAAGTTGCCGTGCTCAGAGCCTGAGAATCTTGCTGTAGCTCAAGCACTTGGCATATACGCACGGGAGGTTTCTTTTTATCGAAGTGTGGGCGAATCGGCGGCACTTCGTATTCCTGAATGCTTTTATTCTCAGCTAGACGATGATGGAAAATTTGTTCTATTGATTGAAGATTTATCAGTTGATTTCTATGTAGGAGATCAGGTTGTAGGAGCAACCCATGAACAAGTTAAATGCGCTATTGACGCATTAGGCGAATTTCATGCACAGTGGTGGGAAAGCTCAGATCTTGAGTCATTGAGTTGGCTACCAGTTCCAAATGATCCAGCGTACATGGCGACTGTTCCACAAATTTATCGTGCTGGTCTTCCTGTATTAGGTGAGGAGTGGGCCGACCGTGTGCTACCCGAAAGTATTGAGGTAGCAAGGCTTTTGGAACCACGTTTTGAAGAAATTATGGAGATGTTTGCTGAAAGACCGCATACATTTGCGCATGCTGATACCCGACTAGATAATCTCTTCTTTTCCAGAGATAATTCAGCAGAAGTCGCATTTATTGATTTCCAATTATGCCTTAAGGGTAAAGGAATTAACGATCTTGCATACATCATAGGTAACAGTGTTCCAAGAGAAATAGCAGCTGCTAATTGGGAATCTTATATTAAACAGTGGATCACTTGTCTTTCCACCCATGGAATTGAGTATCGGTTGGAAGATGCTATCCGTGATTACCAACAAGCAGTTCTGTACTACACAGTTGGTGCGATGTCACTGATTGCTTCTTTTGATACTGGAAATGAGCGAGGAGCGGCAATGGCTGAAGCATACGTGACACGTATTTTTAATCACGTTGTTGACACGAAGGCGCGAGTTATTCTTGAATAACTACTAGCTTACTCTTTCATAAACTTTGCCTGATTTAGATTGCGTTATTTCAGCTATGAGTTCAGTTTTTCGAAAGCAGTAGGCCATTTGTTGTGCAATGTTTCTTGGGATCTTTCCTTTTTGTGCAATATCCGCTGTTGTGAATTTTTCCGGAAGGTCTTCTGGTAGAAGCGACATCAAGTCATGAAGGCCACAAAAGTGATGAATTTCATGGATAGAGACAAGTTCTGTATTGATTGTCCGATATCCACCCCTATTTCTTCTTAAATTCTTCTCAAATTCTTGCAACTTGTTAATGCTTACAAGCACCACATCAAAAGACAGATTTGGGTGTTTAAGTTGGTCAGTGATTGATACAAGTTCACTGAAGATGTTGTAAATATTTCCCTTTTTGGGTGATTTTCTTGGCGTTTTACCAGGCTTAAGAAGCGTAGTTTCTATAGGAACTGGGTAAACGATTTTGATGGTATGAGTTGCCAATAAAGCGTTGAGCTTTTTTTTCATTGAAGCAAAAGAAGTTGTTTGAATTTCAATTATGTGTGGGCCGCTCTTCTCAAGGCGTAAAAGATCAACGACATACCCATTGACTGGGGCTTCAGAAGCATCTCCTTCACATTCATAATGGAGTTTCAGGGCAGCATGAAGCGAACTTTCATTTAAGGTTCCGATATGTGGTTGACTTTTTTTTGTTTCGTCGGGCATCTTTTGATGATTTGTTGATTGTCTGGCAGTCTTAAAACGACTTTAGTTGGTGGGGGACATGGCAAAGAAACCGGCAATATTTATTCCACAGGATGGGAATGAATTCACGGCAGAATGGTTCAATGATTTATTTCAGGAAACTTACGGTGCCGCTGTTTTAGATGTCGAACGCGAAGTGATTGGAACCGGTGTTGGTTTCGTTGGAGAAATCCATCGGTGTTCTCTTTTCTGGGATGCGGATAGACCAGATTTACCTCAATCAGTTATTGTGAAAGTTCCC
>MDTA01097733.1_pt1 | contig 16489 bp, 16 predicted proteins | sample 811151 | NCBI WGS metagenome assembly MDTA01 (sample SAMN05326648, study PRJNA326480) | marine metagenome | isolation source: seawater | place: Indian Ocean: South | collected 2010 | reverse complement strand
GCTTCAGCTAGTGATACAGGGAATACTGGATGTTCATCCAATGCAACATGTGGAGATATAAATGGTGATGGAGATGGGGAGACTCCAATCACTAGCGATGATTGTAAACCTGGTTGGATAGTAAGACAAGGTGACCTTACTACCATGTATTGCAATGGTATTGAGTGCTTTGTATCCCCGGATGGAGGTGTTGACCATGATACATGTTGTGAACCTTGTTCGACGGGTCAATATCAAGGGGTTAATGATGAAGGGGGGAAGGTTTGTATTTCTTGTGATGCCGGTCAATATCAAAATGGAGTCGGGAGTACTAGGTGTATTCCATGTGTTGCTGGTAAGTATATCGATGTAATAGGGAGTGATGCAGAAACAGACTGTATTGAATGTGTGGCTGGTAAGTATAATAATATTGTAGGGGGTTCTGCAGCCACAGATTGTATTGAATGCCCTGCTGGGACGTATGTTGATGTTGCAGGGAGTGATGCGGAGACAGATTGTATTCAATGTGGTTCTGGTAAGTATTCTTCGGTTGTGGGAGCTGATGCGGTCGGGACTTGTATCGACTGCGTTGCTGGTAAGTATTCGACGACAGCGGGTGCTGAAGATGTCGAGACTTGTATCGACTGCGTTGCTGGTAAGTATTCAACTGTCTTTGGAAGTTCTACTGAGAATGATTGTATTGCTTGTTTAGCTGGGAAGTATCTAGATACAGTAGGTAGTAGTGGACCATCAGATTGTATTGATTGTGAAGCTGGGACATATTCAGTAGTTACCGGGAGTATTTCTATATCAGATTGTATTGAGTGTTCTGCTGGTAAATATCGTCCAGATACTGGTGTAGATTGCCCTATACCATATGATAGTTCGACATTATGTAATAATCAAGAGGGATGTGAATGGATCGACGGACTTTGTAAGGTTAATGGAAAATATTGTTTTGAATGTGATACTGGTAAATATTCTGAAGATACTAAAGCTACATCAAATGTATGTATCAATTGTCCTGTTGGTAAGTACTTGGATGATACTGGGGGTATGGCTCAAGAAGGTTCGTGTTCTGTTGGTGAGTTTACTGATAAAGATACATGTGAAGGAGATATTGAAGGAGGGACATGGACTATAGGATGTATTGAATGTCCTGCTGGTAAATACCATAATATAGATGATCCTTCAAATTGTATTGATTGTGAATCGGGTAAATATTCAGAAACAATTGGAGCACTTGATAATGGAACATGTATTGCCTGTGAAGCTGGTAAGTTTTCGACCGAAGTAGGTGCAACACAAAATACTTGTATAGATTGTTTAGCCGGAAAGTATGTAAATACAGAAGGTAGTGGTTCTTCCTCAGATTGTATTGATTGTTTAGCTGGTAAGTATTCAGAGACTATCGGAAATGATGAAGAAACAGATTGTATTGTTTGTCCTTCCGGTAAATATTCAACTACTACCGGGTCCCCTAGTGCTTCAAATTGTATTGCTTGTATATCAGGTAAGTATTCAGATGAAGGGAGTAATAAAATATTAGATTGTATTAATTGTGAAGCCGGTAAATATTCAACTATCGCAAGTGATGAATGTATCGAATGTGTAGCGGGTAAATATTCGGAAACATCTGGTAGAAGTGCAGAAACAGATTGTATTACATGCGGTGTTGGTAAGTATTCAACTACAATCGGAAGCCCTACAATAGCAAATTGTATTGAGTGTGGTGCTGGTAAATACGCAGGAGCATCTACCGATAATGATGACGAAACATATTGTATTGAATGTGATGCTGGTAAGTATCTAGATTCTACAGGGGCTACAGGTGCTTCGGATTGTATCGAGTGCCCTACTGGGAAATATGTAGATTCTACAGGGAGTGTTGCTGCGTCGGATTGTATTGATTGTGGAATAGGTAAGTATCTAGATACAACGGGTGGTAGTGAAGAAGCAAATTGTATTGAGTGTGGTGCTGGTAAATATTCTGATGTAACTGGTGAGAGTATATGTAGTGATTGTCCTTTTGGAAAATACCTTGATTCAACTGGATCTGAAAACATAGGTGATTGTATTGATTGTCCTGTTGGTAAATATTTAAATGTAACAGGGGGTGTTGCTTCTACAGATTGTATTGAATGTCCAGTTGGAACATACCTTGATTCTCCAGGGGGATCAGTATGTAAAGAATGTCCTATGGGAAAATATTTAGATAGTCCCGGAAATGAAACTTGTATTGATTGTCCTACAGGGACCTATTCTGAAATAACTAAATCTACTACATTGGATAATTGTAATGTTGATTGTAATATGGATACCCATATTATAGCAAATGAAAATAGAGTAGATTTATCAGTAGGTGATACAGGGGGTGTATATTGTATTCCACTTGATAAGTGTAAAAATAATAGTGAAAGATGCCCGACCAGTGCGGAATTCTATGATGAATATAACGCTGAATCACTCTGCGGAGGTTCTGTGTGTAGCATAAACGAAGATGGTTCGGGTGATACAGGGTTATGTTGCAAAGCCTTACAAGGAACATGTGCAAATGGTGGTAACATAAGGGGATCTACAGTAGGTTCAATTTGTGGCGATGGATATTCTCCGGTGAAAACCACAGAAGCAGCCGGAATACTTTGTAGTTCTGTAAAATGTGATATTATGGATACGGACAATGATCCACCAACACCAGGTATTGACCATGATAAATGTTGTGAGGTTATTATTCAAGGGAGATGCTCGGGTAATACAAGTGAACCGGATTTCCCGTGTGAGGATACAAATCAGAGGTTAATGGATGATTCAGATAATTTACCAAGTGATCCAATATTATTAAGGAATAAAATAAGATGTTGCGAAAATATATCGAATAAATGTTTCGGGAATACACTACCCGGTCATAATATTATATGTGACCCTAATCCCCTTGATCCAGAAACCACCCCACCCACTGTCCCACGTAGTGGATTATGTATGAATAATGATGTTATCCAATCAGGGATTATAACAGAAGGAGAATGTGTTGATGGTGGAGGATTATGGACCCTTTATGAGGATATTACATTAGATGGAGATGATGACGAAAATAAAAAAAATAAATGTTGTATCGAAACTTCCGAATTGATACCACCAATTGAAGGAAGATGTAGGGGGAATGAAATAGGTGAGGATATTGTATGTGGTTTAGGGAAAAGGTTTAAATCAAATGCTCAAAATATAACCGGGACGAACGAACAGTTGTGTTGTGAAGAATGCCCTGTCGGTCAATATCAAGGACTATGTAATCAAGAACATATCGATAATGATATATGTTTGAAGTTAAATGAACATATATGTATTGAGTGTGGAAATGGTGAAGAATCAAATGAAGAAAGAACAAGTTGTTCTCAATGTCCCGCTGGTAAATACAAAGGGGATACGGATGATATATGCACTGGATGTCCTTCTGGTAAATATTCAACCACTGTAGGGAGCACCTCTGAAACAGATTGTATTGCTTGTCCCCCGAATACTTATTCAATTACAAATGGACAGACATCATGTGATCCATGGAGTCAAGGAGAAGATATTTGTCCTCCCGTAGGGTCAGGGTTATCTGGTGGATCTTCAAAAGAGGATAGAATATGTTCTACATGTTCGGATGGTAAGTATTCTTCAGAGGGTAACTATAATTGTATAGACTGTCCAAGTGGTCTATATCCAAACATATCAAAGAGTGCTTGTGATGAGGAGCCCCATGAAATCGTGGATAATACGGTTGAAGCTGTTACTATAGAGGCAGAGATATCAGTTGAGGAACTTCTTCAGAATTTAGCCGCTGGTGTAGAACTCGTCGAAAGGTTTACAAATATGGAAATAATTGAGCCTATGAATAATATGGAACCAACTTATAATTTTCTTCGAGATTGCGCAGTCCTCAAACAAGAGTATATTACAGTATTAGGTGTTTCTGAAAATCAAATTGATTTTCAATGTAAATTAAATGAAGATAAGAGTAAGTATATTATAAATGTTAGTGCTATTTCTACACCTATGAACCCATTACCAGAAGATATAGAAGAACAAATTGATGAAGGAATAAAATTACCAAAACTAGGTATCAATGTTAAATCAAGTGGGAGTATTAAGAGAAAAGAAGTTAGAAGGAGAGATACACCATCTAACAATACTGCTACTATGGTGAATAATAATATGGTAACTTTATTATTATTTGCTTTAGTAATTGTATTTGCATTAATAATCGCATTTAAATAAATAAAATAAGAAATTAAATAATTTTATCTTTTTTTAATACTAATATTATATTAAATAATATTATATTATATTATATTATATTATATGTCGTGTAGTCACGGATACTTCAGGAATGAAGGTGGCCATTGTGAAAAAATAAATAGCTGTGAAGTAGGTATTGAGGAAAAATGTAAAGACCTTCCAGGTAGTGATTGTATTGATCAACCTACTTATGCATATGAAAACGATTATTTAGGACATATCTGTAGAAAAGAAAAATGTGTCATCGATATTAAACCTTGTACTACAAGAGAATGTGGACCTAGACATGAACGTGAATGGTTGCCGAATCCATTGGATTCTATTGGTAAAAGATACCGTTGTGGAGCTTTTACATACAAAGATGATAAAGGTGAGGGGGTAGATGAGAGTTATATTCGCGGAAAACACTGTAATATAAATCCAGAAACCGAGAAAACATGGGTTCTCGACGAATCATACTCCAATAGTCAATACTATCCCGATGGATGCCCTATAATAAGGGACGAAGACTGTTCTGGGTTTTGGTCTATTTGTAACGAAGATTGTAAACAAGAATATATTGTAACAAGAGAGAAAGTTGGTGGTGGTATCGGGTGTGATCACAATAATGGAGATATTAAAGAATGTGTCGATGGACTATGTTGTGATGAAATAACCTGTCCTGAACCTTCCACAAATTGTAAAGATGGTAGTCAATGTTTTAAAGGTGTATGTCAAGCAGAAAACAATCTACCTGATGGAACACCTTGTGAATATGAAGACGGTGAATTAAATGGAATATGTTCGGATGGAGTATGTTCTGCTAATATTGAAGATGGTGATTGTATTGGAGAATGGGGTGTTTGTAATATTAACTGTGTTAAAAATTATAATATAACAAGATTAAGGACTGGAAGTGGTGATGTGTGTGAATATAGGATGGGGGACCATACTATCTGTGAACCAGGTGAAGGAGATTGTCCATTAGATAGAACTGAAAATAGATGTAACAATGTATGTCAATCAACAAATGAATGCAAAACTTCAGTATGTCAGTTTATTAATGAAGACGAATATAAATGTATTGAAGAAAATAAAATTAATAATACATTATGTCAAGGTGGAAAATGTAGAGATGGTCTATGTATCTCATCAGAATGTCCATTAGGATGTCCTGATCCAACTTCAGAATGTAAGGTTTCGGGTATATGTTTAGGTGAGAGCATTTGTTCTGAAGAAACAAATAAGTCTGATGGAACATTTTGCTCGAAAGGTATCTGTAAGGAAGGTGTATGTTCTCAAACGAATGAATGTCGAGCATTTGATTGTAAGATTAAAGGGAATAGTAAAGATGGTTCAATATGTAATGATAATGAATGTACTGAAGAAAAATGTTGCAGAGGAGAACCTTTACCAAATGTAACTTGTAATCAATATTTAGATTTTTACCCATGTAAGGGTGAAGAATACACAGAAAATAATAATGAAATTATAAGTGTAAATGAGGATGGATCAACTAATTGTTGTAGTGATTTAATATGTAGAGAGCAAGAATATTGCGATCAAAGTAAAAATAAATGTATTAAAGATGAAAAAAGGAATATAATTGTTAAGGAATGTATCTCAGCAAAAATGGATTCTTATGAACTTAAAGATGGTTTCATAAATAAATGTCCTGAGACTAAAGAATGTATTTATCCAGCTGATATTGAACTAAAGAATAATGGTAAATTAGTAGAGTGGGCGTCAACATTAGGTGATGGTAATGGTATTCAATATAAACATAAGAATGGTGGTAACATCCATATTAAAGCACCAATAGGTATGATTATTGAATTTGTTACTTATACTCCAACAAAAATCGTTAAATACCGAACAAATAATCGTATCATTACAAACACAGAATATTTCTTAAAGGAAGAAGCCTATTCTCCATCGTTAGATATTGATGGATTTGCTGGCTTATATTATAAAAAAAATGATAATGAAGATTGGAGTTATTTGAAGAATACTTATTATATAAGAGCACTATGTAATACTAAAGATTGTGATCAAGATTGTTCTTTAATCAAAGAGTGTGGATTATATTGCGAAGAAGGAGATGAAACATATATTATCGACATACCCAAAAGTGGTAAAGGGAAACCATGTAATATGGTATCAGGTAAGAACTCTATTTTTAGATCTATTAATGGAATATTATTAATTATCGGATTTCTACTACTTATAATCATAATTATTAAGAAAAGTGGTCCAAAAATGAAGGTTAGAAAGGGAAATACATTATCCTCAAGGACAATCAATGTTATATCAGCAGATACACTTGCTGAACTAATGAAAAATAAAAACATTTGATAAAATATTGATTTTTAAATATCTATTTAAATATAAATGATAGATGAAGACCTCAAACAAAGGATAAAAGTATGTGGCATTACGATCTTACAAGTCTATAAAATTATTACTGGAACAATGTTATCCTTATTTATCCCTCAAAGTTGTGGAGATAAAATGTGCACATTAACTGAGAATTATGAAAAAACAGAAGTCTATCATAAAACTGTCTTTTATTGGAATTGTTTCTCTATGTTTTTATTTGCATTATTTTATAGCATTGAACTAAGGAGAGAAGAATGGTGTGTGAAACATTTAGATATTGACAATGACTATCCAGATAATTCATTAAAACCGATTATCATTCAAGAAAAAGAATTGGATACAAAAATAGATAAATTAAATAAATATTATTATTATACACTTTGGTGTACTAGTATAGCATATTTTATGAATATGGCCCTTACCGTTAAAATGTTAAATGATAACTATCATAGTAATTCAACAATATCATGTTTTATTAGTTTTACTCTCTTAGTTTTAATGAAGTTATATAATTCCACAACAGTTGCATATCAATCTGTAAAGAACGATAAAATGATGAGTGCATATATGTGTGAATTTGTTTCTTTTAATGTTCTTGATGAAGATTTTGTAAATGAAAAATACAATGGAACAAAAAATAATAGATTAGAAGACATTACCATTAATAATGTTAATAGTGATAGTGAAAGTGATAGTAATAGTAATGATATAGAACAACAAGAGAAAGAAGGTAGTGGAGAAGAAGAATTTAAAGATGTCAATGAAAGAGGTGTTATCAATGAAGAAGAAATTATACCTATTATACAGAAGGATGTTGTATAAAGGAAACCTTTATTCTATTACATCAGAAAGATTATTAAATAAGTTTTGAAGATTTAAGAACATATCTAAAACATGATCTAAATAATCTGGAGATCCCCCACTCACTCTACATTGTTTTGAGGCTTCTACTACTCGATTCGTATCATACATAATAAGACATGAAAATAAGAATACTGAAATTGCACTAATCTTATCATGGTATTTTTTTTTTAGAAAAACTTGATCGATGATTCTGAATAATAATACAAAGATTAATCCAAAGAATAATATTGTAATGAATGATTCATTCATATATTGTGGGAACTTTAACGCAATGATTACACATAAAACAATGATAACCATCATCTTTTGTAATGTTTCTTCAATGACTTCCTTATCTATTTTTTGAAGATAGAACCTTTGTAAATAGGCCATAATTAACAGAATTGCTAAAAATATAAAATGTTGAATGGTTTTATCCTTAACATATACAATCGAAACTACTAATAGAAATAAAGCCAATGATAATCCTATAACTACACTTTTTTGAACTTGAATATTTTTATCTTCATATACCTTCATAGCTGTAAAGTATATTGAAAAACTTGTTAATAAATACAAGAAATAATTGATAATAAAACGATTACAGGTTGGTTTCCCTCCTTCAAAAGCAGAGAAATAAGTTGTTCCAAGTAATACAGGTGTTAATAATTGAAAAAATTTATCAGGTAGTTCCATTTATTATTATTAATTATTAAAATTTGAAGTTTTATTATTTATTAAATACAATAGAATGTCAAACATACTTATCCTTGATTTTGAAACAACAGGATTAAACCCATATTTAAATGATGTGATTGAGGTGGCAATTAAAAAATATGGTTCAGATGATTATTACCAAACATTAGTTAAACCCAAAAAATTACCAAGGGGATTAGTAAGTTATATCCCACCCCATATTACAAATATAACCAATATTACAGATACAATGATTCATAATAATTCGGTTAAAAAAGAAAAAGCTGTCTACACTATGTTTAACTATATTGAAAAAACCTGTAATAATGAAGATCCTATTTACCTTGTCGCCCATAATGGAACCACATTTGATTTTATCATATTTCGTAAGTTATTTCAAGAGTTTTGTAATCGTTCAAAGTTTACACGATTTAAGAATAATCTAATGAAACGTATTAAATACATTGATACACTTCTACTCGCAAAACTATATACTTCAGATAAGGAAAGGTTAAGTCAACAAAAGTTATGTTCCAAATATAATATAGTCAATGATAGTGAACATAGAGCTTTAGGAGATATTATGGCCTTAGAAAAACTATATGAACATCTATGTTTCAATTGTTCAAAAGCATTTAAAAAAGAAGATAACTATATGTTAGAGAATCCTGACGAAATAATTCGCCGTTGTTTCCTATAGATTTATGGTCTTGACCTCAACGCATTAAGGTTATTTAATAAACTTTTCCATGATTGTTGTAATGACTCTTTTTTACCATTATTTGTATCACCACTAAATCTCCATGATAATTCGTTAATCTCATTTAATGTTATATCAATTTTTTTTTTATCACATACTTTTTGAATAAAATGAGACATCTCACTATTATTTGATAAATCTTGAATTTTTTCAAAACCAAATTCTGTAACCGAAACAATATCTCCTGTTACTTTTCCAAGATTTTTTATATGACTTAATACCTCCCTTCCATAGTTCCTCATTGTAGGTGATAATAAAGGTAGTAAATACCCAACAAAGATGATATAGAGACCATTATTTGTTAGATCTTCGCAGTCTATTCCACTATCCCACGAGCTTGATGAATAATCAGTTATATTGTCCATTTAATAAGGATATTACTTCATTTTTTTAAATATTAATAGATTCAATATATAAAATAGAAGTATTATTTGAATCACAAATAGTAATTTTGGAACCCGTTGTAGAGAAGGACTAATACCTTTTTTTATTTTTTCAACACGAGAATTTAACAAATAAGAAATACACAAAAATATTAAACTCAATGATAAGATAATCCGATGGATTAGTATTTTCGGAAATGTTTTTGCATAAGTTAAACATATAAATGATAAACTAATAAATAAACTAATATTCCTTAATAAAGAATGAAATAGTAATTCTTCATCCATTTTACTATATAATATATAATAAAGTTATTCTATAATAATAATTTCTATAGTAGAATTAATGGAAACAGATCAATTATTAATATCATTAATGCAAGTATTCATAGCTCAAATGGATTCAGCCCTCAAGATATCAACAATAATATCAGAACATTCAAATGAAAAAGAAATGTCTCCAGATTCATTAGTCATTGGATTAGTCTATCGTTTAATGATATCAATGGAAGACGAAGAAATGAATGAATCAATGGAAAAAGCTAAAAATATACTCAATAAAGAATCAAGTAGTGAAGATGAACTGAGTGAAGATGAACTAAACGAAAGAGAATCTATACATGAAGAAGGTGAAATTCAACCAAGAATGATAAAAACAAATAATTGTAATTGTAATATTTGTGCTAAAGCAAGAGCCTGTATTTTAAACTATAGAAATTATGAAGTAAATGATCAATTAGCACAAAAGTTTAAAGATGCGATTGATAATACATGTAAAGTCCATAGATTAATTATTAATTAATATTATATATTATATTATAATATAATATATCTATGGGTGATTGTTCCACGTTTGATTGTTCCGATTACCATATGAACCTTACCCCAATACCACTATCTATAAGTTGTCAAGGAGAAGCATGCACTCCTGAACTGTGTTGTACAGTTACTCCACAAACGTGTGAAGGTTTTGACTGTTCTAACCATATTAATGAATTAAGTCGGCAACCAGCTACTATATCATGTTCAGGGACAGTATGTACTGAAGGGGAATGTTGTAATGTAGTTCCTCAAACATGTAAAGATTTTGATTGTTCGAAACATGAAAATGATTTAAGTTTAACAGCAGAGGCCCTTAAATGTTCTGGTGGTAATTGTACGGAAGAAGAATGTTGTACGGTTATCCCTGGATTATCTATTCCAACAAATAATAGATCTAGAAGTCAACTCATTGAAGATGTTAGTTCATTAAAACAAGTTATAAAAAACCTTAAAAAAGATGTTGAAATTCTAAATGATGAACATAAACCTTTACTTTCATTCATTTTTGATTACGAAGAAGGAGAGAAATTAATTGAGGAATTTCAAAATAACAACAATAGTTTATTCTTCATTATTGGGGTTACCATTCTTATTTATTTCCTTCTAACTTATAAAAAATAAAATTAAATTTGATTAAATATTAAGGTAAAAGTTACGTAATAAAAATAGAATGGAAGATTTAGAACTACAACAATGTAAAGGGGGATGTAAGCAGCTATTAAATAAAGAACTATTCGGTGTCAATGATAAAACAAACAAGGAATATAAACATTGTATTCAATGTAGAGAGAAAAAAAAGAGGGTGAAAGAAAAAATTATTTATGAAGAAAATAATACTATTAATAAAGATATGGAAGATAAAAAGAAAAGGGAAAATAGACCATCAATTAGTCTTCAAAAACAACAGATTGTTTTAAAAGAACAGGACTATAAATGTCGTGGTCCTCTTAAAAATGATAATAATGAATATGAATGTGATATGAATGTTAATAAAAAACGGTTTAGTGATAAAAAATCTTCTGAACCACAGTTTGACCATATTATAAGATGGAAAGAGGGTGGTAATGGATTAGAAAATATACAAGCTCTATGTGCTAGTTGTCATTTAATGAAAACAAGTATGGAAAATATTATGAATGAAGATAGAGAGTGTCGTTCTGAAAGGGTAAATATAATTCTAAAATCTTTATCAAGACCGAAATATCAAGAGAATGAAAATAATGATTCAGACTCAGACTCAGATGATGAATATTTGTATAATAGAATTTTCAGTAGACCGTAGTTAAAGGGATATTAATATTATTCGTTTTATAATGATTCATTTTTTATTACATTATAATAATATTATGTTATCTATCGTATGCACTATTAATAATGATTATGAAGTTAATATAGATAAATGGTTAGATTATTATTTTACTATTGGAATTCGTTATATATTCTTTATGGGATCTAATAATCCAAGTAATAAAATGATACATATCTTCTCAAAAAAGAAAGACATAACAGAGAATACTATTCGTAACTATATGAAAAAAAACTATAGTCCCCGTTGTATTCATTGTTATATACATATGAAAATAGGAGAATACCTAAACATTCAACCTATATTAGATAATGGTAAGTATAATTATTTTTCTTGGTGCAATAATAGAAAAGATTCATTCTATGTACTATCATATGATAATAAACCTAGGATATGTCGTTTTATTTTAGATAACAAAAAACCAGTTGAATTTGATTCAAGTATTTCAATCCAACGATTAATGCCTCAAATTGATCGTTCCCGCCCTTGTATTAAGGACTTAACAAACTGTAAGTTAAGTAGCTCTCTATATACAGTCCAGATGGAAGATGGTAGTTTTAATATAGAAAGAGCACATACTATATTTAAGAAATTTGGATTTGTAATTGTTAAGGCAGCTATTCCAACTGATGTAATGGAAGAAGTTGCAAATCATGCAAATAGTATTATTCATAAATATCGTAGTGAAATAGTCCAATACTATGAGGATGGAACTTCATTTGATGTAAATGATAAATCAACTGAAATAGCATGTCGCCCTGGGAGCCGTATTATGATAAAAACAGAAACTGAAAAGCCATTTACAAATCCTAAATTAATCGCAAATGAAGAATTAATTGAATTAATAAAACTTAATTTAGATGGAACAAGGATTGAAATAGGGACAATGGCGGCTATCTCTGCATTACCAAAAACAGATTATCAACATTGGCACCGCGATGTTCCAATTGTTTTCCCTAGCTTACAACAGAAAATGCAACTACCAGCTCAAGGTTTAATTATGGTGGCGGGTATCGAAGAAGTACCATTGAAAAAAGGACCCACTAATTTTATACCTTCTTCAAATATTTTAGATACTCAAATGAATAGTATCCGCATTGGTAATTGGACTATGGATAATATATCATGTGAAGTGAATGGTTATTGTGTCCCTGAACTTGACTGCGGAGATATTTTAATGTTCGATCTAAGGACGCTACATCGAGGAGGGGAAAATAATAGTAACGATTGGAGGACGATTATGTATATTACATATGTAAATGAATGGTATATTGATAGAATAAATTTTAATACCAAACAAACTAAAGAATTTGATGATATAGAAGAAGAAAGTCAATTATTATTATCCCGTATAGACCACGAAACATATATTAAAAAATTAGAAGGTAATTGTGATGAAAATAATATACCTATTTCAGAATCAGATTATGAACATGGTCAAAGGCATGAATTAGTTAATTAACTAACTCATATGCTTTTTGGACATACGTATTTGCTAATACCTCTAACGCAGGATATTTAATATTTGGAAAATTAATATATAAACCGGCAATATCAGATTCAATTTCATTCACAAAATAATTTGCTGATTTATGTTGTTTATTTTTTTTACAACAAGCAAAATCAATACGAATTAGAACAGGTAATGTCTTCTTCCCATGAAAATTTATCTTAGGCAATACTTCAAATATTTTTTTTCCAATCTTTTCACATTGATTTAATACACTTGTATCTATAACCTCCTTAACTACATACTCATCATCCGGGGATGTAGCACCAGGTGTATTTACAGCATAAGATAATTTACCATCAATCCAAAATGTTTTAATTTCACCATATTTTGTGAATCCATCAATTTTTTCTTGAACTAAATATTCATCATAGTATTGATTTTCTTCGTCAAAGTAAACCTGAAGAATGGAGGGATCTTGAATACATTCTTTTGTATTAAATATCCCCAATCCATATGCGATCGTTCCTCCAATTGGTTTAATAATAAAGTTATTCCATTTTTTATCTTTTACTTTGTTCAATAGAGTTTTAATTGAGGTATTCTTTTTAATAAAAACTGTAGGTGAAATAGGGATTTTGTTTCGTTCTAATAATTGTAAATATTCTTTCTTACTCCATAACAGTGACAGAAATGGATAGGATGGGAATACGTTATTTGTTTTTAGTTTATACATTTTATCTAATTTCTCTAACCCTTTTTGCCCTGAAAACTTCTTTACAGGAGGGTCGTCATTTATTGCATTAATAATATCATAACCGATAATAAAATTAATATTATTTTTTTTCAAACGTTGATTTGTTAACTCTTTTGGTGTAATGATATCAACTTGAAATCCAACAAACCGTTCTTTCATAAGAAATGCTAAAGCAATATCTGTATGGACGTTTCCATTTTCATAATATTTCTTAGGAACTAATTTATTAATATCCTTATTTAATGAAATTTCGTCATCCTTACCTGTAATAATTCCTATTTTCATATATATATATATAATGTATCAATATTTAATAAATAGTCTATTAAATAATTTAAAAAATAAAAACAAAAGAATATAAATGAAAAAAAAAATCGAGAAATCTTTCCTCGAATTGAATGAAGAATATTTACTAATTTATATGAGATATCTGAAAGAAGCGAATGTATGGGGAAGTTCAGGTCAATACTGGTTAGCTAAAGAAACAAATAATAGAGCATTGGCGCTTCTTAATGGAAATATTGAAGATGGATTAAAACCTATTCGTAGTGAGAAATTATACTTCCATAAAGGTAAACATTAACTTTTTGTATCCTTTTTATTATCATTCTTATCATTACCATTATCATAATTAATACATCCTTTTATTCTTATAAAATCCCTTGATTCATATTGTTCATCGTATGGGATTCTAAAGAAGGAAGGTGGTGGAGTTAATCCTTTAATTGGATCCACCTTTATCCTTTTATTCTGCTTTAATATATTATTTGTAAATAATCTTTGAAAAACTCTCATATTAGTATATATAATTATGGTATTTTTAAATTTATTTTTTGGTTAATTCTTTCACTTTTTGTTCTAATTCTTGAATCATTTGTCGTTGTTCAATGATTTTTTTCTTATATAACCGTAAAATATCCTTATCATTACTATTTAATGTTTCCCCTTCTTTTTTTATATGTTTATTCGTAAATGTATCTCCACCTTGAAGGTCATATAGTTTTAATTCTGCATATTCCATTATATTTAATATATTTAATATACTATATAAAAATATAATTATTATCAATAAGAAACATGGAGGATACCGAACCATTTACTCGTTTATTCATTGCTTCTTCTGAAATATTTTCAGATTTTCAGATGGATATATCATTGTATAATGTATCTACAATTGACGATATTATTAAGATATTTACAGATGAAATTCATCTAATTCTAAAAAAAAACAATTTGACTAACCTTATTAATATACTGAATGAAAAAAAATTCCATATCCATTCATATACAATTGAAGATATTTTAACATCTAATGCTGAGGATTGTTTTTATATTTGCGATCATTGTTGAAGATGTTATTAAACCTTTCAAGAAACCTTTTTGCGGTTGGTCTTTTTTTATAGTTTAATGAAATAGAATCCCTTAACAACTTACCAAAACGTTTATTATTCGCTTCTATCTTTCGTAAACCAGAGAATGCTTCCCTTCGACAACCATTAAAATCATCTTTATCAATCCAAATATCTCCATTCCATAATTCAATGATTGTAATACCCATTGAATAAACATCTGAACGGTAACACATTTCATAATTATCCTGTTCAGGAGCTCGATAACCAACAGTGCCACATTTATAATAGATTTCAATACAATCATCTGTTTCTGTAGTATATGCCATCCCGAAATCAACCAACTTTAAGATTTGCTTCTTCAAACAATATTGAAGAACCATATTGTTTGTTTTTATATCTCCATGAATAATACCATGACTATGTAATTCTTTCACACCTTCAACCATAGACTTTGTAATCCTTATTTTCTGTGATTCAGGTAATTCATAACACCAATAGGTATTATAATCTTCATTATAATAAATGTAATTGTTTTTGGGTTTTGGAACTAATTTATTAGAGATTAAGTATGATGGGGTCCATTTAGCAACTTCTTGTATATAATCATATAGATCTCCATGGGAAACCAAGTATTCCATAAGTAATAATATATCATATGATTCATCCTTCTGAATATAACCAACACCATGAACTTGAACTGAATGTTTCACCCCTTTTAAACTGTATGCTATATCTAATTCTGATATAAATTCATCATCGATATCAGATCTATCCTCATATACCTTCGCAGCATATTTGGTATCATCTATTTTAATGAGGTATACATTTGCATTTGCGCCTTTACCTAATAACTTCCCCAATGAAACCCCTTTACAGTCATAGGTTAAAAAAGGAGATTTTTCTTGAAGTTCTTCAATAGTAAACATACTTTATTAGGTTTTAAAAAAAATAAATTCAAATTTAAAAAAAAATTATTATTAATTATCATTAATTAATCATTATCAGGTCAAAGCAATATATTTATTCATCATTTACCATACCATTTTCCTCTTCGAAAGCTGCCTTCGCCTTTTCACCCCATTCCACCTTCTCTTCCTTACTTAGCTTCTTCCACTCTCCAGATGCAACTGATAGGAAGTTCTGATTATCACCCATTTCCTTAATCATTTCATTAAACTTCTCCTTATTTACCTTTCCGAAGTAGGTATAACCTGAAAGAGGCTTCTTCTTCTTAGGCTTCTTCTCCTTCTTCTTTACCTTCATATCTCCGGACTTGTAGTCTCCAAAAAGCTCCTTCATAACGGTTTCATGATTGAAATCATCTGAACCAACAACCTTCCCTTCAAACTTTTCAAGGAGGATATTCACAATACCATCAGTATACTGCAGAGCCATATCCATAACCTGGGAAGACATCCCTTCTTTTGCTTTTTTTGCTTCTTTTGCTTCTTTTGCTTCTTTTGCTTCTTTTGCTTCTTTTGCTTCTTTTGCTTCTTTTGCTT
>MDTA01064337.1_pt1 | contig 16491 bp, 16 predicted proteins | sample 811151 | NCBI WGS metagenome assembly MDTA01 (sample SAMN05326648, study PRJNA326480) | marine metagenome | isolation source: seawater | place: Indian Ocean: South | collected 2010 | reverse complement strand
GCTCCAAAAAGGGCGGGCGTCAGCGGCGCGCGTTGCGACCCACGGCGACGATTCGAAGACCTCCGCAAGCGTCGCGGTGAAGGCTTCGGCCGGAGCTTTGTTGAGGCCATCGATGGTGACGGGTGATTCCATACTTACTCAATACAAACTCAATACGTTCTGCCGCGGAGTGCGACACTGGCGTTATAGTGCGCGTATCGTCACTCGAACGCGAGATGGCCGCCGTGGGCCGACTGACAACGCACGTATTAGACACAGCCAATGGGTGCCCGGCCGCGGGCATGCAGTTGCGATTGTACCGACACGCTGAAGCGCTCGAGTTGCTCATCTCGACGGAGACCAACGCGGACGGACGTGTGGACCAGCTGCTACTGTCTGACGATACGTTTGTAGCGGGGCGCTACCAACTGCATTTTGACGTGGCCGCCTATTTTCGCGCGCGCGGACACGCGCTTGCGGAACCCGCGTTTCTGGACGTCGTCACGCTCGCGTTTGGATTGGCGGATGAACCGCACTACCACGTTCCGTTGTTGGTTTCTCCGTGGAGCTACTCTACCTACCGTGGGAGCTGAGACGGTGCCAACCCGGTATGACGTTCGCTTCGTGTTGGATGGCGGTGTCCACTCGGTCACGAACATCGATCCCAACACGACGTTACTGAACTACCTGCGCGACACGCTACACAAGACCGGCACCAAAGAGGGCTGCGCGGAGGGCGACTGCGGTGCGTGCACCGTGGTGGCGGCCAGTCTGACGTCTGACGGTAATGTCAGTTACCAGGCGATCAATGCCTGTATTGCGCTGCTCCCGGCGCTGGACGGGTGCGAACTCCTGACCGTGGAATCGTTAGCCTCATCCAACAACCTGCATCCGGTCCAGCAAGCCATGGTGGCGGCGCACGCATCTCAATGCGGATTCTGCACGCCAGGTTTTGTGATGTCATTGTTCGCGCTCTACAAAACCGTGGCGGATATCACGCGGCAGGATGTCAACGATTGTCTCGCCGGAAACCTCTGTCGGTGTACCGGCTATCGCCCGATCGTGGACGCAGCGCTTGATATGCGCTCGCTGGGCATGGCTATCCCAGCAGATGAACGCTCGCGGCTGAATACCCCCGCGGGGCACGGGACAGATGACACTCACATCGTGGCAATGCTCCACGCCCTGCAGGATGAACACACCCTCCAGTTGCAAGGTACGGACATTGACGGTGCGACGCGTTCACTGCGCGCGCCACGCCACCTGTCCGAAGCGTACGCGTTTTTGGAGATGACGCCGGACGCGACCATACTGGCCGGTGGCACTGACGTCGGTTTGTGGATCACCAAACAACACGCCGAACTGTCCAATGTGCTCCACCTTCGTAATGTCGACGAGTTGCGAAAGATTGAGGAACACGCGCATCACTGGTTTGTGGGCGCGGGTGTGTCCATTACGCGTCTGCATGAAACGTTGCGCGATACCTGGTCTTCGCTGGATGAACTATGGCGGCGTTTTGCATCGCCGCCGATTCGTAATGCCGCGACCATCGGCGGTAACGTTGCCAATGGTTCGCCAATTGGTGACTCCATGCCGCCGCTGATTGCGTTGGGCGCCAAGGTGGTGCTTGGAAGTTCCGACGGTGCGCGGACATTGCCGTTGGAGCAGTTCTATAAGGGTTACAGGCAAACCGATCTGCGCGCAGGTGAACTGGTGCTGGGCGTCAACCTACCCAAACCGACCGCGTCTCAGTTTTTCCGGGTATACAAGATCTCGAAGCGGATGGATCAGGACATCTCCGCCTTGTGTGGGGCGTTTGCCGTTGACATCCAGGACGATCAAATTGCCGAATGCCGCATCGCGTTTGGAGGCATGGCGGCGATACCGGCCAGGGCCCACGGATGCGAGCAGGTGCTGTCAGGTCAGGTACTCGACGTAGTACACGAACAGCCTGACGTGTTGGAGAGCGCCAGGACGGTGTTGGCGGCTGACTACACGCCCATCAGCGATTTGCGCGCGAGCGGTCGTTACCGCCAACTGGTCGCCGGCAATCTGCTCGAGAAGTTCCTGCTCGAACTGGCGGAGTGCACATGAAAGATGCGACCGGTACCGGGATGAGCGGCGGCGTTCGCGCCTCCATTGCGCACGAGAGTGCGGCGCAACACGTCCGTGGCTGTGCCTGGTACACCGACGATATACCCGTACCTGCCGGCACTTTGTATGCAGCTCTGGGATTGAGTCCGGTCGCACACGGCAAGATTCGCGGGCTGGAATTGGATGCCGTGCGCAATGCCCCCGGTGTCCGGAGTGTCATCACGGCAACAGACATCGCTGGCGACAACAACTACGGCCCGGTTGTCGCGGACGACCCCATCTTTGCTGAGTGTGTGGTCGAACATCTGGGGCAGCCGCTGTTTGCCGTGGCGGCTGACAGTGTGACTGCGGCCCGTCGTGCCGCGCGCCTGGCGATTGTCGACATCGAACCGCTAACGCCGTTGGTTGATGTGGATGCTGCGTTGGCTGCGGAAAGTTTTGTGCTGCCTGGCGAACGACTGGCGCGTGGTGATGTACGCGAGGCTATTGGTGATGCGCCGCGTCAACTGCGGGGTGAGCTACGCATTGGTGGGCAGGAACAATTCTATCTTGAGGGTCAGGTCGCGCTGGCGCTGCCGCGTGACTCCGGTGAGCTGACGATATACAGCTCCACGCAGTTTCCGATGGAGATACAGGCTGCTGTTGCCCGCTGTCTGGGCCGCGCCCGCATGAGCGATATTGATGTCGAGTGTCGTCGCATGGGGGGCGCGTTCGGCGGCAAGGAATCGCAGCCGGCTTTGTTTGCATGTGTGGCGGCGCTGCTGGCGGAAGCCACTGGACGACCCGTCAAACTACGCATGGATCGCGACGACGATATGGTGGTCACGGGCAAGCGTCATGATTTCCTCGCGCGTTACGAAGTCGGGTATGACGACAACGGTATCATTCTCGGCTACCGCGTTGAGCTCGCTTCGCGCTGCGGACGCTCCGCGGACTTGTCCGGCGCGATCAACGACCGCGCGATGCTGCACAGCGACAACGCTTATTTTCTGCCGGCCGTCGAGATTGTCTCGCATCGGTGCAAGACCCACACTGTATCCAATACAGCGTTCCGGGGCTTCGGTGGTCCGCAGGGGATGCTGGTCATCGAGCATGTGATCGAAGCGGTTGCGCAGACGCTCACGTTGGATCCGCTGGCCGTACGCATGGCCAACCTGTATGGCGATGCACCGCGCGACCGCACGCCTTACGACATGGCGGTTGAAGACAACGAGTTGCCGACGTTGTTGCCAGAACTGGCGCAAAGTTCGGATTATCACGAACGCCGCTTGACAGTGGAGGCATTCAACGCGCGCAACCCGTATCGTAAGCGCGGTATTGCGATCACTCCCGTCAAGTTTGGCATTTCATTTACGGCAACTCATCTGAATCAAGCGGGCGCGCTGATCAACATCTACCACGATGGCAGCATTGCGCTGAACCATGGTGGTACCGAGATGGGACAGGGTCTGTTCACCAAGGTGGCGCAAATTGTTGCCGAAGAACTCCAGGTAGACGTCACGCGCATTCGTACGACAGCGAGTGATACCGGCAAAGTCCCGAACGCCTCGGCGACAGCCGCCTCTTCCGGAACGGACCTGAACGGCAAAGCGGCACAAGCTGCTGTGCGGAAGTTGCGCGACCGGTTGACACATTTTGCCGCCGAGCATTTTGCTGTTGCTCCGGACAGCGTGCGCTTTCATGCAAACAACGTTGCCGTAGGTGACCAGAACATTACGTTTGATGAACTGATTCACCTAGCGTACATGCACCGCGTTGCTCTGTCCGCGACGGGCTTCTACAAGACGCCAAAGATCGGTTATGACCGGCGCTCGTGGAGTGGGAGGCCATTCTATTATTTTGCTTATGGTGCGGCCGTCTCGGAAGTGGAAGTGGACACGTTGACCGGTGAGTATCAGCTACGTCGCGTCGACATACTGCACGACTGCGGTGAGTCCATTAATCCAGCCATTGATCGTGGTCAGATTGAAGGGGGGTTTATGCAGGGCGTAGGTTGGCTGACGATGGAAGAGCTGGTTTATGGTGATGATGGAAGACTGCTTACCAAGGCACCATCAACCTACAAGATACCCGCTTGTGCCGATTGGCCATCCGAATATCACGTGCGACTGGTAGAGCGGGGACATCATCGGGAGGATACGGTGTTTCGTTCCAAGGCCGTGGGCGAGCCGCCGCTGATGCTGGCAATATCAACCTTTCTTGCGCTGCGCAATGCGGTCGCAAGTGTGAGCCAGCACAACACGCTACCCGCACTGAACGCACCAGCAACGCCGGAGGCTGTGTTGTTGGAAATTGATCGTCTGCAGCGTCAGCCTGGGGTGCCATGCACTTGAGGCTGAATGACCTGCGCGAGGCTCAGGCAACCGGTGAGGCGTGGGTGCTGGTGACCATTGTCGAAACGCGTGGTTCGACCCCGCGCGAGGTGGGCGCATCGATGTTGGTGTTTGCGCAACACACACACGGCACGATCGGTGGCGGTGAGCTCGAGTTTCAGGCGACAGCGACCGCGCGGGAACTGCTGCGCGAAGGCGAGAGTTCCAGCGAACAACACTACGTACTCGGTGCGCGTCTCGGTCAATGTTGTGGCGGTCAGGCGAATCTGTGGTTTGAATCCAGCGATGCTTGGCAAACCGCGTTGCCCGGGCTGGATAACAACAAGACTTACGTTACCGTTACGCGCCAGCAAGAAGCCACACGCAGATTTCTCGAAGTGAACCCGTCGGGTCAGTTTTCGTCGCCACACGATCTGCCCGCGGACGTGTTGGCTGCAATCGAGGATTGCGCAGACCCAAGCTGCCCGGATAGTCGATGGTTTGTGTGTGACGGAGAGCGCTATTTTCTACAGCGCTACGCGCCCAACGATTTTCGTGTCTGGCTATTTGGAGCTGGCCATGTGGGACAACGGGTCGCGAAGGTGTTGTCTACGTTGCCTTGTGACATCACCTGGATCGATGAGCGCCCGGAGCTCCTCGAAGGTGTTGAATCGCCGAACCTGAGTAAGCGCATTACCCGCGCGCCGGCGCTGGTGGTCGACGAAGCACCGGTAGGCACCTATTTTGTGGTGATGACGCATAGCCATGCATTGGATGCTGACGTGTGCACCCGTGTTTTGATCCGCAACGATTTTGCTTACGCGGGTTTGATAGGCTCGCGGGCAAAACGGGCCAGCTTCGAGAAACGTTTTGCGCGCGCAGGTATTGCCGGCGCAAATGTGGCACGGCTGCACTGTCCTTTGGGTGGTATGACACATACAGGTGGGTACGATAAAGACCCGGGCGTGATTGCAATTGGGCTAGCCCAAGAATTGCTGGCCGCGCGAGAAGCTTATGTTGCCAGCCCACGGCGGACATTGTCGGAGTAAGTTATGGACGCAATCCTGGAGTGGCTGAACCTTGCGCTACGTTGGCTGCATGTCATCGTGGCGATCGCGTGGATCGGCGCTTCTTTCTATTTCAACTGGCTGTTGTTGCGACTGACCGATCCGATCACGCCAGACGACCAGGTGCAGGGTGAATTGTGGGCGATTCATGCGGGCGGTTTTTTCCGCGTGCAGAAGCGACACATGCAGCCGGGTTTTCTGCCAGCGCCGCTGCACTGGTTCAAGTGGGAGGCGTATTGGACCTGGATAAGCGGTTTTGCGCTGCTGGTACTGATGTACTACGTGCAGGCGGATCGTTATCTGATCGATCCGGCGGTCGCCGACCTTGCCGTGTGGCAGGCCATTCTCATTGGCATCGCGACGTTGTTTCTGGGTACGGGTGTTTATGACGCGTTATGGCGCTCGAAGCTCAAGCACAACCCACAGGTACTTGGCGTGCTCTGCTGTGTGCTGCTGGCACTGGTTGCGTACGGTCTGACGCAGGTGTTTAGCGGCCGCGGAGCTTTCATCCATGTCGGCGCGTTGTTGGGGACCATCATGGTTGCCAACGTAGCGTACATCATCATGCCGTCGCAGCGGGAGCTGGTGCGCGCGACATTGGCGGGGGAACAACCCGACCAGGCACTTGCGGCGAACGCGGGGCTACGTTCAGCGCACAACAACTATCTGACGCTGCCGGTGGTGTTTGCCATGTTGAGCGCGCACTACCCGATGACCTACGGCCATCCACACAGTTGGCTGGTATTACTCGGCTTGTTTGCCGCAAGCGTGCTCATACGACATTTTTTCAACGTCCGATGGGCGAGTGGCAACGGCAACACAGCGTGGCTGCTGGCCGCCGGTACCGTCGTATTCATTGTCGTAGCTCTGCTTGCGACACCTGATGCTGGCGAAGATAGCGAGGCGCCGTCTTTTGCCCAAGTGCGCACGGTGCTCGACAATCGTTGTGTTGGATGTCACGCGGTCAAGCCGTCTCTTGTACCAGCGCCAGGTAAAGGGGTGGTTTTGCAGACTGCGGCGGACATCCGTAAGCACGCGCATGCCATCTATGCACAGAGTGTGCAAAGCCGTGCGATGCCACTTGGTAATGTGACGAAGATGACGGACGAGGAAAGACTGGTCCTCGCTGCCTGGTATCGCGCTGGCGCGCACGTGGAATAACCAGCGCCAACCGTAAAACTCTCCAGATGTCAGCCGTCAACGCAATTGCGATCCGCGGAACCTTGCTCGATTGTCCAGCCGTGTTGGCGGGCGCGCCCGCTTCTGCGCGTGTCGTGGATGACGGTCTGGTGGTCATCGCGGACGGCCTGATCACCTATGCCGGCGCATACGATGTGCGGCGCCACGCACACGCACGGTGCATGGACCTTAGAGGGAAGTTGATCCTGCCCGGGCTCGTGGACGTCCATACGCATTTTGCGCAAACGGAAATGATCGCTGCCTATGGCGAACAACTCCTGGACTGGCTCGAAAAATACACATTTCCGACGGAAAGCGAGTTCGCAGACTTTGACCATGCCACGCGGGTCGCAAAGCTGTTTGTGTCTGAACTGATCCGCAACGGTACAACAACTGCGGCGGTATACGGCACGGTACATCCAGCATCAGTGGACGCTATTGCCCATGTCGGCATTGAGCAGGGTATGCAACTCATCATCGGTAAAGTGATGATGGACAGGAACTGCCCGCAGCAGCTGCGCGATACAGCCGAGAGCGCATATGTCGAGAGCAAAGTGCTTATCGAACGATGGCATCATGTTGAAAGGCTCGGCTATGCGATCACGCCGCGGTTTGCGCCAACCAGCAGCGAAGCGCAGTTGGATGCCGCGGCCGCACTCTGGGACGAGTTTCCCGATGTGTACCTGCAGACGCACGTGGCCGAAAACGAGGCTGAGGTGCGATGGGTACGTGAGCTATTTCCGCAAGCGCGCAGTTACCTGGATGTTTATGCGCGGCACAACCTGCTGCGTCCGCGCACGGTGTTGGGACATTGTATTCATATGGACTCGCGGGACCGCGACGCGTTGTGCAACGCCGACGCCACCATTGCCTACTGTCCATCTTCGAACAGTTTCCTGGGTAGTGGCTTGTTTGATCTCGATGCCGCTCGCAGAACCTCGCCTGCGTCCGTGCAGCGATTGGGCATCGGTACTGACGTTGGTGCCGGCACCAGTTTCAGCGTGTTCAGGACCCTGGGCGAAGCTTACAAGGTGGCGCAGTTACGGGGGCAGTCATGCACGCCTGCCGAGATGCTGTATCACGCGACGCTTGGCGGTGCACATTCACTTCACCTCGAAGACAAGATTGGGAGCCTGGTCGCCGGCAAATACGCGGACATCGTCGTACTGGACCCACACGCGACTCCGCTCAGCAGCGCGCGTGCTGCACGCTGCGATGACCCGATCGAACAATGGTTCGCTTTGTGCATGATTGGCGACGACAGACACGTGAGCGAGACCTACATCCGTGGCCAACTGGCCCATGCAACTGCAGATGTCAGCGTATCTTGAGGCGCTGGCCTGCTTTGGCACGATCATTAAACGTGACCTGGAGTGGTGCTACCACGCGGATGGCGTGAACGATGCATATGACTCTCTGGCGGCGGAGTTGGGAGCGTAGGCGTTGTATGGACCGTCTGTACGACCGCCGGTCGTGGCGTCAGGCGGTTATAGAGGCTCCAGCGGCGGCAAACGCGGCGATGATCTTTGGCGTCGCGATGGACATTTCGTCAGCGGTCGTAAATCGGCCGAGGCCTATCCGCAGGCAACATTCCGCTACTTCTGGCGCCAGGCCAATACCGTCGAGCACATGCGAAGGTACGCCGCCGCCAGTGGCGCACGCCGAGGCTGACGACAGGGCAACTCCGTCCAGTGCGGCGATGACATCAACCGCGCGGGTACCGGGCAAACAGACGTTGAGATTACCCGGCAGGCGTTTGCTGGGATGCCCGACCAGTCGTATGCCTTGAACTGATTTGTGTAGTGCTGCCCACAAGGTCTCACGCATCGCGGTGAGTCGTTGCATTTCGGCGACAAGTTCTTCGTTGCCGATGGCGCAAGCCGCGCCCAGGCCGACCGCAAGCGGGGCTGCGACTGTGCCGGATCGCAACCCAAATTCCTGACCACCGCCTATCAGAAGCGGGGCCAGTACCAGGTCTGGTCGATCGCGTACAAACAGCGCACCGCTACCCATTGGCGCGTATAACTTGTGTCCCGAGATCCCCAGCATGTCGATGCGCATCGCATCCACGTCCACCGGAATCTTGGCCGCAGCCTGCGCAGCGTCCGTATGAAAAAATGCCCCTTCTGCGGCACAGATCTCACCAATGACGTGCAGGTCTTGAAGGACACCAATTTCATTGTTGGCGGCCATGATGCTCACAACCAGCGTTTGTTGATGAACCAGCTTCGCAAGCGTCTGGAGGTCGACCCGGCCGTCCGCATCAACCGGCACATAGACGACTTCGAAACCTTCCAGTTCCAGCTGGCGCATGCACGCCTCTACACACGGATGTTCAATGCGCGTGGTGATCAATCGGCGACGCTCACCCGTGTGCGCGCGCGCCACGCCAAGCAATGCCTGGTTGTTGGCTTCTGTCGCGCCGGATGTAAACACGACCTCGGCCGGGCGCGCGCCAATCAGTTTTGCGACCTGGGTGCGCGCTTCATCCACAGCCCGTTTTGCATCGTGCCCAAACTCATGCTGTGCAGAATGTGGGTTACCGTAGTGCTCCGTGAAGTACGGCAGCATGCGCTCGACGACACGCGGATCGGTGCGCGTGGTTGCCTGATTGTCCAGATAGATATCTTTCACGCTGACTCCTCGTGCCTCGGGTGTTGTTGTTGGTGCGCCGGAGCTGTCTTGTCCGCCTTCACGCAACCTATGACCAGAGGGTGGTACCGTCTGTTGCAGACACATGTGCAGACACGACTTTCCAGCCCACGTCAGGAAATCGAATCCAGGTCTGGCTCTGGCGTCCGATCAACGGTTTTTCGCGCACCTTAAATTCAAGATTGACGGTCGCGAAGTCACGACCGAGGGTGAGTATCTCAAGACGCCGGCGCTCTTCTTTGATGCCAGGCCCTGGCGGGCGGGCAACGCGATGTGCATGAATGGCATCAAAGCCGTAGCCGTGTTCGCCCATGGCATAACGAATAGTGTGGGGGCTTCGCCAGAACGTGTCGTCCAGGACGTCCACGTCCTTGTCGATCAAGGCTTGTTCATAACGCTCGAACAGCACGCGTACTTCTTCGACGACTTCCGGAATGTTGGGTTGTAGATCGGTCATAGGTTGATCGCCTCTGCGAGCGCTCCAGCTAACGCAACAAGCGTCGCGTCCGCGCCGGGTGCACCGACAAGAGATAGTCCAACGGGCCTGCCTTCCGCTAGTGTGACTGGCACTGAGACCTGACACACGCCTGTCAAGCCGCCATGACTGCACAAACAGGCAATGCGGTTGCGCAGTGGGGTTTGCGTATCCACTGGTAGCCCTTTGGGGGGTGCTGGAAACGGCGTGGTTGGCATACACAGGACAGTCTGTGCATCCAGCAGATAGTGCATGCGAGCGCGTGCATCCAGACGAATCATCTCGGCCCATTGTCGCTCCGACTCCGGGATCATGGATGCCAGGGCCAGGTTGCGCGCAACGCTGTAGGCCATGCGCGGGTTATGTTTGTCCAGCCAGTCCTTGAACGTCAGCCATCCTTCCCAAGGCTGCAACGTGCGTTGCGCCTTCGCCCAAACCGACAGTCCGGGCGGTGACATGGTTTCATCGCAACGCTCCCCCACGAGCTCGGCCAACGCATCCACGGCAGGCTGCAGCGCAGCGGCAGTCGTCGGATCCGCGATGCCAAACGCATCAACGGCGACAAGGAGTTTCGAGACCGAGGAGTCGGTCCGCTCACCGAGGACAACCTCACTCACCTTCGCGAAGGTTTCTGCGTCGCGCGCAAACCATCCCGCTGTGTCCGATCGCGGCGCTTGCGCCATCATGCCGGACAGATTCAGACGGCCGTGTGTCGGGCGGATGCCAAACAATCCGCAGAAACTCGCCGGCACCCGGACAGAACCGCCCGTATCGGTACCAATCGCGAAGTCGACGTCACCGGTGGCCACGATGGAGGCTGATCCTGAAGACGACCCACCGGGCACGTGCTCGGGTGCTTTGGGATTGAGAGGCGTCCCATAGAACGCATTCTCCCCGAGGATCCCGAGGGAGACTTCGTCGGTGATGGTCTTCGCGGTCAGGTCTGCGCCGGCGTCGAGCAGTGTCTGTACCAGCCACGCGTGTTTGGTTGGTACCGGTGCCTGCCAGTCCGGATTGCCGCCACCCGTTGGGTAGCCCGCCACGTCAAACAGGTCCTTGGCGGCAAACCGCATGCCATCAAGCAGACCCTGTGGCGCGCCATCAATGCGCACATCCAGGCCGGGCACAAGTGGCGATGTTTCTGGTGTCATGGGAGCGTACCTGTCTATTGCGAGGCGCCTCTAGTCTAAGTCACCTCGATGCATGGTAGGTTTAACGCATGACAACTTCCAAATCCGTCGAATTTGGTATCGCGTTGCCGCAGGTGTTCGAAGACTCGCCAGTTGATCCGGCGGGAATTGCACAGTTTGCGGAACGTGCGGAAGCGCTTGGTTACTCGTGTCTTTGGACACAGGACCAACTGCTGGGCACGGTGCCGGTACTGGACGGCCTCACCACGCTCAGCTTTATCGCGTCGCGCACAACCACCATCAGGCTTGGGGTATCCGTGGTTGTCTTGGCGCACCGCGACCCGGTGCCTCTGGCAAAAATGGTTGCCTCGATCGATCAGCTGAGCGGCGGCCGGCTCGAACTGGGTGTTGGCTTGGGCAATGCGAATCCCCAAGACAGGGCGCTCGGTATCAGGGCGGACGTGCGCGGGGAACGGTTGCGGCGGTTTCGCGACAATCTGCGAGCGCTGAAAGCCCTGTGGTCCGACGGAGTGGCCACGGTTGATGGCAGTACGTGGCCACTCCGCGCCACTCCAATGGAGCCAAAACCCCTCCAGAGGCCGCACCCGCCATTGTGGTTTGGTGGCTGTCACCCGAATGCGCTACGTCGCGCCGCCCGCGAGGCTGATGGCTGGATGGGCGCGGGTTCAAGCACCACGCAAGATTTTGTCGCCCATAGCGCTGCCATGCGTGAGACCCTGGCGGAGGAGGGACGTGAGGCGGCGTCGTTCCGTATCGCGAAGCGTCTGTACGTGGCGGTAGACGACAATGAGTCGCGTGCTGAACAACGGATTCGCCAGTGGTTTGATGCGTATTACGGCAATGCGGATATGGGAAGCCGGGTGAGTGTGTGCGGCTCCCCACAGAAGGTCCAGGATGCGGTTGGCGCGCTCACCGATGCAGGGGCCGAGGTGATCCTGCTAGCGCCTGTATTCGACTTTCCGATGCACCAGGAGGTGCTGGCGGATACTCTGCACATCACAAACGACCAGGAGGCCTGGCAACATGCCGGTTATCGATCATGCCGACTGTCCAGAGGTGAACATGCGCCCGGGGATTCGCGGGCAATTCCTGGCTAACAAAGACCTGGGTTCAACCGGTGTCAGCTTGTTGCGCAACACTGTTGACCCCGGCGCGGAAGCGCCGCTGCACACGCACACCGTGGAAGAGACCATGCTGGTCATGAGCGGCACCATCTGGGCGCGCGTTGGCGATGAGACTCACACGGTCACGGCCAATCACACCGTCGTGATACCGCCGCACACGCCTCATGCCTGGGGTAACGCTGGCGACGAGGCTGCCGAGTTGCTGTGGGCGTTTGCCGGACCGGATCCGTTTAGTGATGCGACGTATCTGCAAGGCGTCGCGCCGAAGACCGAGTGAGAGAAGAGTGGCCAAGCTGACAGAAGAAATGAAACGCATGGTGGTCGAGCAGAAGCTCGGGCTGGTGGCGACCGTCAACGAGGATGGCACCCCCAATCTGTCGCCGAAGGCGACGTTTGTTGTGACCAGCGATGAGCAGATTGTGTTTGGTGATCTGCGTTCTCCCAATACACAGCGCAACGTGGAAGCACGTGGTGGCATGGAGCTCAACTTTGTTGACCCCATCGCACGCAAGGGTTTTCGCGCCAAGGGTCAGGCGCGTTACGTGCCGAATCCATCTGCTGAATTCGATGAATTACTCCCGCGATTTGCGGAATGGGGAACACTGACTGAGCGGATGCGCGGAGTGTTTGTACTGGATATCGAGCGTGCCGTTTCCGTGACATCGCCGGCCTATGACGACGGCGCAGACGAGACCGAACTACGTCAGGGTTGGCTGAAGCGTTTCAACGACTTGAACGCAGACCTGTAGCGCGATCGGCGGCTCCGTTTGCCGCCGTCGAAAACGCACCTCAAGCGGCGCGCTGTTGTACCGGCGTCAGCCCATAGCGCTCGCGATAGCGTTTCGAGAAGTGCGAGTGCGAGCTAAACCCAACGGCCACAGCGACTTCCAGTACCGGCATGCGGGTTTGTTGCAACAGCAGTCGCGCACGCCTCAAGCGCAGATCCATATAGAACTTGCCCGGCGAGGCGCCCGTATGCAGGCGGAACAAACGCTGCAGGTGGCGCGTCGTAACGCCAACTTGAGCGGCAATCCACTCGGGCGAAAGCGGCGTCTCGAGCGTCGCTTCCATATGCCGGATCGCCGATTGCAACTTCCGCGGCCGGCTGCCCAGCTCCGGCAAAGGCGCCGATTGTTGTTCGTCGTCCTGGGAGCGGAGCCGGTCAACTTGCAAGTCCATGGTCAGCTGGTCGATCAGATCGCGCCCGTGTGTAGTAGCGATAATGCGCACAAACATGTCTACCACGGCCGTCCCGCCGCAGCAGGTGAGGAGTCCGCGGTCCGATTCAAACAGGTGTCTGGAAAGCTTGAGATCCGGGAACTGCTCCAGCAGCCATGGCGCAAGCTGCCAATGCGCAGTGCAACTCCGACCTTTCAGCATTTCCGCTTTGGCCAGGACGTAGGTGCCAGCGCCTATCGCGCCGATGCGGCAGTTGTCGCGCTCCAATGCGCGTAACCACTTGTGCAGCTTGATACTGTCCCCAAGCTCGACCTCTACCTCCGCACAAACAAACAACCGGTCCAACCTCGGCGCATCATGCAACGTTCGGTCGGCCCTCAGGTTGAGGCCGTTACTCGCCTGTACAACGTTTTCGGAGGGTGCGATCGCAAACCACTGGTACGCCTCGCGCCCCAGCAGCGCATTGGTATCGCGTAAGACTTCGGTCGCGGATGCAAAGTCCAGCATCGAAAAACCCGGCAAAAGCAGAAAGCCGATGCGTTCAGGATTCGCGATGGGGACTGCTTGTAGTCGGGACGCCAGCGTTACTGCCATGAGTTCAGGCCCTAACGACATCCGAAAGCACCAAAGTTACCGGCTGGCGGGGGCACCTGTGTACTCGCGCATCACGAGAATTTCTAAGCTCGGACCTAAAGCTCTACTTATTGCTCTTGGGCGCTGTTACGCGCGCGTCTGTTGAGCAACGCGCAGGATCGCTTCTACGGACTCTTTCACATCCGTGTCCGTGGTGGCCCACGAAGAAACGCTGATACGCATGGCCGCCTCGCCCTGCCACACGGTGGGGCCAGCCCAGCAGGTGCCATCAGCCTGAATCGCCGCCATGGTCGCCTGCGTCAGGGCGTCGTCGCCAAAACGGACCACTACCTGATTCAACACGACGTCATTCATCACCTGGATGCCTGCACCATCGAGCGCTTTGGCGATGTGGCGGGCCGCCTGACAATTCCGGCGAAACAGGTCCTGCAAACCCGAGCGTCCAAGGTGCTTGAGCGCTGACCACACTTCCACGGCGCGCGCGCGGCGTGAGAACTCCGGCCCAAGCGTACTCGGCTCTCGCGGCCCTTCCTCACCCAGATAGGCTGCTGAAATGGCAAGCGCGTTTCTGAGTGACTCGCGTCTCGCCACGAAAGCGATGCCGCAGTCGTATGGCACATTCAGCCACTTGTGTCCGTCCGTCGCCCACGAGTCCGCGTGTTCGTAACCGATACACGCGTCCGCGTACTCCGGCAGCGTCAACGCCCACAGGCCAAACGCGCCGTCGACATGCACCCACGCGCCCGCAGCATGCGCTGCCTTGATGATGGCGTCAGCTCGGTCCAGCGCGCCCGAATTCACATTGCCGGCTTGCAGGCAGACAATAGTGTGGTCGTCCAGCTCTGGCATTGCCGACGGGATAATGCGGCCTTGTGCGTCCGCCGGTACCCGCTCGATCCGGTCCCGACCGAAGCCTAACAAGGACAACCCACGCAGCACGCTGACGTGCACCTCGTCACCCACCACAATGCGCAGGCGCGGTGCGTCATACATGCCATCCGCCTCTACGTCATAGCCAAGGCGGGTACACAACGTATGCCGGGCGGCCGCCAGCGCGGTGGTGTTGGCCATCGTTGCGCCGGTGCAGAAGCTTGCGGCGGTACCTTCCGGGAAGCCCAGCAGTGAGCAGAGCCACCGTTCTGCGACGTCTTCAAGCTTGGCCGAAACGGGCGACATCACGCGCAACGCCGCATTCTGGTCCCAGGCAGTCGCCAGCTGATTGGCTGCCACCGTGACGGGCAGGGCACCGCCCGTCACAAAGCCGAAGTATCGTGGTCCAGCGCTCGCAACAGTGGCCGGCGAGCCTATGTCGTCCAGCAACGCCAACACATCAGCCGCGGGTGTGCCTGCTTGCGGCATAGACTCGTCCAGCGCTGCAAGCGCCTCGACCGCGTCTGTGGTAGGTGCGACGCTTCGGTTCTCAAGCTCCGTCAGATATCGGATTGCGCGTGCGCTAGCGTTAGCTAGCAGCTCACCGGTCACTTGTTGGTTTTGCTGACTTTGCGGCAGTCCTTGCAAGTCCCATAAAGAACCAGTGAATGGTCCGCCAGTTCGAATCCTGCTTTTTCCGCAATGGCGCGCTGCTTGCGCTCGATCGTTTGGTCGAGAAACTCGGTGACCTTACCGCATGCGAGGCACACGATGTGGTCGTGGTGCGTGCCGCTATCCAACTCGTAGACGGCGTGGCCGCCCTCAAAATTGTGGCGGACTACCAGACCGGCGGTCTCAAACTGCGTAAGAACACGGTATACAGTCGCGATCCCAACGTCATCACCCGAGTCGATCAGCGCACGATAGACGTCCTCGGCGCTCATGTGCCGGTCGCTGTTATTGTCCAGAATTTCCATGACCCGCATACGCGGAATCGTTACTTTGAGTCCGGCTCGTTTCAACTCGAGATTTTGCATGGGTCACTCCGGCTGACTGAGGCTCCGATAGTGTACCTTTTCGCCGCCGCGCGAGGTACGGGGCGAGGTGATTTTGGCTAGCTACGGCCAATAAAAAGCCGACGCCCCAGCACGGAGCGTCGGCCTTGGCCGCAACCACTGGTTAGCGGTTAGCTGCCTGTCATGTCGTTCTTTTTGACCTGCAAATTGAACTCTTTGGCTAGCAGCGCCTGCACTTTGACCATGTTGGCCTTGTAGCTGGCCATCGTCATTTTGCCGCCGATAGTGGGTTTACCGCTGTCGTCGAACCCGGTCAGCTGGCCACCTTTGATCAGGACCGGACCGAAGCCAATCAGGCGGTTAAGTTGCACGGCCGTGCCACCGAGATCGGTACCGCTGGTCTGCAGTGCCATCGCGAACCCTTTCAACTCGCCCCAATGCTTACCGTAGGCACGAAACGCCTTTTGGGTGTTGCCGTTTGAACCGACGATAGTCTGCAGCTTGTCGAGGTCTTTGTGGACCGAGCCAGCGTACTTGAAGGTCGCTTCCGCGATCACTTTCTCCCAATTGGACTTGATGGTTGCAGCATGAGCTTTGAGTTGTGCGCGTTGTGAGTCAGTCAGCGCGTCACCCTTAGCATCCGCGATGAGTTTGCGACCGTCGATGAACGCCTGCGTGATGGTGTGCATGTAGTTGCTGCCACCTTTGTCGGCGTCAGCAGCGTAGTAGCCATGGCCAAAGGTCATTTCGGTGACCAGATCGACCATACCGTCGCCGTTTGAATCTGCGTCTTGCATCG